>Ga0209347_1000734_pt1 | contig 70914 bp, 59 predicted proteins | sample AutmiccommuBRH23_FD_187382 | JGI IMG/M metagenome (GOLD analysis project Ga0209347, IMG submission 187382) | Deep subsurface microbial communities from Mt. Terri, Switzerland - Autotrophic microbial communities BRH/23 (SPAdes) (version 2) | ecosystem: Environmental > Aquatic > Deep subsurface >... | reverse complement strand
GTTCAAAATGGTTCTCTCGTGTTGGTTAAAATTTTGGAGAGTGTACCTTACACGAAAGGGTTTGTCCAGTTTTAAACGTAAGTTGATGAATTTGTATCAGAAAAAAAGTAGAGGAAATTCACCCTGGCGGGCGAACAATCACAGTGATAAGCTGGAATTTCCTTTCCGTCTATTCGATATTCAACAGGGTTGAGACACGATAGTTTGTTTCCGGTTAAGCCTCTCCCAGTTCCTGTTTGCTGATGGGTTGGAGCAACAATTGTTACATTTCCAATGTCCAGCACTGCCTCTACTGCAGCTCGGAGACCAGGTGAATCGATTCCATCATCATTGGTTATCAGGATATTGTAATTGTGCATTGTTTTGTTTGATTTTTATGGTTTCCGGCGAAATGATTTGTTGGCGTTTCCTAGATACTTATTGAGTATATATGTTGCGGGCCTGCTGGGCCGCCTCTATAGATCATTCCAGTATCCAACACACCACAATCTTGATAGATTTTCTTAGCAATTTTATTTCTAAAATTAACTGTTAAATTCAAAGATGTTGCATGTGGGAAATATACCTTTACGTTATTAATAATTTCGAGAAAAATTGTTTTTGCTAAACCTCTTCCTCTATAGTGTTTGGTGATAAAAAATGAATCCAACCAGTAAGAACCTACAAAATCATCTATCATCTGAACATTAGGGTTTGAACTTTCTAAAGTAAAAAATGATACGATATCATCGTCACGATAGACTCCAAAAGGGCTAGAAATTGGTTCTTTCGTATTTTTTGCGATTTTTTCAATTATCTCATCAATAGGGTCAAGGAATTCAGAATCGATATAAAAACATCTTAGAATTTCCTGACAATCTCCATTTATTTGCTTCACTGTTAACCTTGAATTCATTGATGACTCTTATATTATGCCAACGGCCATGATTACCGGCAGATGCGGAACGGCAGCGTAGCAGTAAAGCATGAGGTTAACCCGCATTTTCCAGTATAGAGTCTATGCAGTCCAGCAAGTAAGTAATATCTTCTTTTTCAACAGTTAATGGTGGATCAAAACGGAGAACATTGCCCGCAGGATAATACCCTACTAGAAATCCCTGTTCCAAGAGTGCATGATATATCCATTCAACTGAAATGCGCTCGTGTGAATGGAACTCCAATCCAAGCAACAATCCCCGCCCGCGGGCTTCCTTTAGTACAACATATTTCTCTACCAGTCGCTTTAATCCGTCCAAAAAGAAATCTCCAACGATATTTCCGAGGTCAATCCAATTTTCTTCGCCCAGCGTGGCGATTACCTCTTTGGCAACAGCGCAACCCAGGGGATCATTTTGATGGGACTGGGCATAATGGAATCCGCTGTCTTCCAATACCGTTGCGATATCGCTTCTCATCGCAACGGCGCTGACCGGATATCCATTTCCTAAACCTTTTCCTGCAGCGACGATGTCTGGTTGGATGTCGTAATGCTGGAAGCCGAACCACTTCCCAGTACGCCCCATGCCTGTCGTGACTTCATTAGCCACGATTAGGCCACCTTCTTGTTTGATCCGTTGTGCAATATCCAGCACAAGCTGCTTGGGTGGGAATTTGACAAATCCCGAACCGCTACCGCCTGGTTCAAACACAAAAGCACCGATATTATCAAAGGGAATCCCCTTCAAACATTCACTTTGGTCTGGGTCTACGCAGATATTCCCATTAAACAACCACCATTCGTCAGTGCTTTTACTTCCTGCAGAGCCATAGGCTGCGAGATAGGAATTTGAGAATGTGAGAATCAAGGGTTTTTGGGTGGTGCGCCGTGCTGTTTGCACGGCGAATTCAACCGCCTCACTCCCTGAACTCAGAAAGACGCATTTCCCGCCATCGATCCCGACGATATCAAGGAAGTTTGTGGCGGCCTCTTCAGCTAGGATACTGGGATAGCGCGTGCCGAGATGAATGACCTTCTCGATTTGCGATCGTATGACTTGATTGATGCGTGGATGACCATGGCCGAGGACCGTAGCCCAAATGCCCGATTCCAAATCGACATACCGTTTTCCCTGACTGTCATACAGATGACAATTCTCGCCTCGCACAAAATCAGTCTTGACGATCTCATGACATTTCAGAATGTGATTCATCCCACCCCTCATTGCTTATTGGAACCGCAACCGAGGTCCAAAACAATACCATGGGGCGTAGACTGCAGTGCATCGGTCGCAATTTTTGGAAACATTTTGACCGAATACCCCCCAATAGCCTTCTTATAGATCGGATTGCACGCGACCAAGTCGTATATAAAACCCAACTGAGTATCATACTCATTGCCAGATTCATTATCGGCAAGAACAGAGTAGACACTTGGCTCAACTGACCGGAAGGTCCTATTTTCCAGCAACAAGGCCGACAAGTCATTTCTTTTAATTGTTTAATATCATTTAACTATTTTTGCTTCATAATTCCACTACTTCATCCAAGCTTCTTTTACATTCAGTGCAATATCGATCATGTAATGACATTACTCCTTCACAAGTGCAAAACCATTTTTCTCTTTCTTTTTTCATAAAAGCTATAATGCCATTCTTTTTTACAAATTCAGAATTTGTAATCAAACTGGTTTTATATCTTTTAATGTAACTTTTTTCTAAGTTTATTATATTCTTACATGGAAAGTCATTGCATTCATAACAATAATTATGCCCTTTTGAGTTTGCACAATGCTTTATCTTGCAATTTATACAGCGATCAGGCTTATCTACATTATCACCAAGACAACCATGACATGGTTTTTTAATCTTTAAGTGGACATAACACACCATACAATTCATACCACATGGCGCGAAAAGAAAGGTATCTATGCTTTGAGGCATTATCACTGGTATTTCCTTTATTTGCCGCGCGCAGCGTCCTTCGAAAACTTCGGCTCAGGGCGCGCACAAAAGCGCCGCCCCGAAAGCCGGGATGAACAAGAAAGGCGATGCGCTTTTGTGTGTCGCCTGGAGCCGATTGTTAGCCACTTCAGAGGGAGTCATATATCCGGCGAACTTCTTCCGGACCATGAGTGCGTTCGAGCCGCCGGACTATGAAATGCCCTCTCCCCATATCTTGGAAGTGACCGATGAACATAGTGTTGATGAATGCGCCGCCAGCCGCGCCGACTATCGGAACGGCCTGCGCAGCCGCCTTCTCTGAGACGACGATTGAGAAGCGGGATGCCACTTTAGCAATGAGTTGAATAAGGGCGGGAGCACCCTTCTGCGCAAAGCCCTTCTCGGCAAGATGTGATGCAGCCTCCGAGAGTGCTTTTGCGAGCGCCGCACGAGCTGCAAAATACCCGGCGTCCGCCCCATCATCACTCTTTGAGTTCCCCCCGAGCGCTAGCACTTGGATGCACTGGAGTTTTCCATCTGGGAATCGAAGGTCCTCGCCTTCACTACGCGCAATATCCGCAATGGATCGGAGCATGATAGTTGTTGATATCGGCAACTCAATGGCCAACGCAGGCAGACCGAAAAAGCCTCCGGCGGCCCCTGTGGTGCCAACAGCAAACTTGTGCCACCAGTTTGATGGTGGTGTCTGTTCATTTTGATCCATGGTCCAGATGGCTACATCCAGAGCCTTTTCTATCGATTTCTTCGTTGCGTCGTTTATTGCGACGCTCCAGTTCTTAGGGAGCTTGTCAAATGCAATTTCGATTGGAGTCCCTAGCAAGCTGCCTATTTTTGCAGTAAGACCCGGGTCTTCTAATAGTTCCTTCGCAACGCGAAGCTCTCTGATCTCGTCTTCTGACAATGCCATCTTCTGGTGTTCCTTTTGAATTTAACGGCTAGTGATCAGTGGCGGCGCAGAGGCTGTCGAGCAAGTAGGCATTTTTCGAGAACCACTGCGGTATCCCCGTCCACTGGATCACGTGGTTATGCGATTTTGTTATTTCATTTCTATTTCTTTTAACAGCGCTTGGGCAACTGTAGAATTCTTTTTTTCAAGTTGGTCTTTTACAAATTCATGTTGCGAGGCGATTGAAACCAGGGACCATCGTGCTGCGGCCAGAAGCATACGCCTATTTGCCCCTATAGGATCACTGGAATTCAAATCTTTCCAATTGTCTGCGAGAAGCTGGTACACACGGTCAACGATTTTGGTGTCACCTGCTCCAAAAAAGAACCCCCAGAGAAAATCGAGAGTAGCAGGGTCGTTTATTGGCATTGAGAAAAGATCGGGTGGGGATTCAGCAAGGAGATTATTGACATCTTCGGCAGGAAGCTGAAACGGCCGCTCTTTAAGTTTATTGCGGCACTCATTTGTTGAGCAAAGCCATAGCCCATCGAGATATATCTTAGCAGCATCAGTATTTTTAACGGAGCTTGCCGAAGTAAAAAGGTGGTCAATTAAAGATGGATTTTCCTGCATATAGCCGCCTACAAGTGCGGTGAATTGACCACGCTTGCTTTCTTTTGATATTTGGTCACCGCAACATAAAACTTGAAAAATGATTTTTGCTGTCTCCGGGTTGCGATTTTGATAGAGGGTTGAAATTTTCTTGAAATATTCTTGAGTGCAATATTGAGAATCTTCGCCGAAAGAAGATACTGGGAATAAAACCGTTGCCAGGAAAAAAAAGGCAAGTATTGATTTCATTTTTGTTTCCTCGCATAACGTAGCAAATAACCGGACGCAAATGGAGCGCAGCGGAATTTGCGGTCCGAGTTAATTTGCCTTGTTACATCTCTTTCTTTCGTTGGCCAAACAGCTTTATCCATAACGCAAACCCACGATGCTGCAGTCTATATTCTCCGACCTTAGAGGGGTTTTTTAAAATGATTTTTCTTGATGTTAGGGCCTGCAAGGCATTGCTTAGGGCATGTTCACTTCCTGTGAATTTCTCTCGGATATCACTTTTCTTTATCCAAGAATTCATGCTGTCGGCCATTATTTCAAGAACTTGGCGATACTCATCAGACTTAATCTGTTCACTATATGCACTTTGGTAGTACCGAGAGCCGATCGCATCCAATGCGCCACCAACTTTAAAGGCACCTCTACCAACATCTTCTTCACTAATTTCTCCATCAGTATTCGTTTCAAAGGCTGAATGAGCAAACTGTTGAAGAAAATGTGGATATCCCTCAGATAAGGTGGATAAAAGATTTCTAGCCTCTGATGATATAGTGGTTTGCTCCGCATTTTGTTCATTCGCAACTTCTAGTCCTCGATCAATCACATACTTCCTATCTTCAGGGTTAAGCTCTCTGACTTTCAACTGAGCAAAGATTCTTAGTGACGATTCATGAGATTCGGCAAGCTTGTTTAATACTTCCGGAAGCCCGGCAACTATGAATATTATATTTGCACATCCATGCTGTTGAAGTAGCTCGCTTACAACTTTGAAAAAATATCCGATATGTAGATCTACACATGCATTGTCAGCCTCATCAACAAATATAACTATTCCATCTTTTGACACTTCTCCCTTTTCTGGGTTAGTAATACGGTCGCATGTTTGTGCAAGAGAAAATGAAAAGTCATCAATTATTAAATCCAGTTCTTCATGTGTTTGAGCTTTATCTATGCCTGAATCCATGATTCTTAATCGCTGAACAAAACTCCATGTATCGTCTAGAAACCCTCTGACCTTCTCTATCTTTCCTATCTCTCGTTTAAGATTCCTTTCAATAAGCTTAATGAAGCTAATTAGTGTTGATTTGTTAGATATAACTGTATTGACGACCACAAATTTAAATGGTTCATATCCTGGAGCGACAATATCTCCCTGAGCTGTTGGTTTTATATATGTGATAAGAGAAGACTTTCCTATCCCCCTTTCGCCGGTTATAAGGAAATTGGAAGGATTCCCATGTTTGGTTTGGTAAAGTCCATTTTCCAATGCCTTTATTTCTTCTAGCCTACCGGCAAACATTCCTGGAGGCACTGGACTGTTAGGTTTATATGGATTTATTTTCTTCATCGAATTTTCCTTGTGGGATGTAACGTAGAGCGTTTTATCAGTCGTCCAACGTAGAGCGTTTTATCAGTCGTCCCGCCCACGCTAAACTTCGATCATCGCCAGCGTTCCGGAACTGTGAATCTGCACCGTATGACGGTAGCCGGAGCGGGATGATTGATAAAACGTTGTTGAACTGAGCCGCGGGCTGTGAAGGATATGTTTTCCCTCTATGGGGTTAGTTTATAACCTACTGAAACGCTGAAGTAAATATATTGCCAGGACATTTGCTTGCCTGGGCGGAGAGGAAAGATTTGTTTTTCGCCAGAGGAGCTGATTATAAAGGATGTTTCATTAGAGATGCTCCTCGGTGATTTTTATCCCTGGATTCAATTTCATGTTGGTTGGCCCAAAAAAGTCCGGTGATAAGACGCACCTGTCCATCAATATCCTGCAGATGTCGTAAAACCAGATGTCAATGTGTTCCGGTCAACTTGTGTTGGCTGATAGTATCGCTCCCTGATAGATCATCCTGCCCTGCTTGCAATATTGGCAGAGCAGGATGTCCTTGCCGGTTAAGCGGAGCACTTTTTCCTGGGTGGTTTCCTTGCCGACCTGCCAGATCTTTATCGCTTTGCCGATCAATCTGCGGATCAACAGCACCGCTTTTTGCTTACAGGAGTTGGCAAGAAAGCCATAATATCTGATCTTCATGAACCTGAAGGGCAGGACATGGAGCAGGAAACGGCGGATGAATTCCCCGGCACTCAGCGTCATCCTTTCGGTTCTACTGTTATTTTGTCGATCTTTATAGGTGAAAGTCACTTTTTCATTCTTTATCGATTTGATCCTGTGGTTGCTGATGGCAATCCTGTGGGTGTAGCGACCAAGGTAGTCCAGCACTTGCTCCGGCCCGGCAAAAGGCTTCTTGGCGTAAACAATCCAGGTCCGCTCCCTGGCCAGGTTTAACAGTTCGTCACTCTGTTCCGGCAACTGCAACAGCTCCATCCTGGTTGAAATCCTTTTCAGGTATTGATTCTTGAATTCTTTGGCAAGCGATTGGACCCGAAACAGAAAATTCTTGTTGCTTGGTGCCCAGCGCCTGCCATCCTGGGAGAGAACCCCTGCCGGGATAAGGCAATGGATGTAAAAATGAACACCCTGGTCGCACGCATGGGTTGCGAAACAGTGGCGATTATGCCGAATTCGGCATAAGCGTCATTCGTTTGCAACCCATTTATTGCTGAAGGGGGTTGATTTAAGGCAGATCCAAGAACTTCTCGGCCATGCGAAGGTGGAAACCACGATGATTTATACTCATGTCGTCAAAGATATGCGCAATCCGGTCGCCAGTCCGTTTGATCTTTTATAAACACCTCACCAAGCTGGAAAACAATCATCTCGTTATTTGCGTAAATATGCTGTATATGGAGCCGATACTGATTTTTTATAATCTTTCAGTACACAATTCTGATGTTTTCTACAGCAACAGGAGTTTTATATGCAGGATTTGCAGCGCAAATACGGTATCTGGACGGCGACCGCCATGGTGGTCGGCATCGTCATCGGCTCAGGAGTTTTTTTTAAAGCCGACGATGTCCTGCTGGCATCGGGAGGGAGTTTGCCGACCGCTCTCCTGGCATGGCTCATCGGCGGTTCGATCATGGTCGTTACCGCCTTCGTTTTCGCAAAGATCGCCACCCGAATCGAGAGGGTCAACGGTCTGGTCGATTATTTTGAAGAGGCGTATGGCTGGCGGGCCGGCTATCTGGTGGCATGGTTCATGACCTTTGTCTATTATCCGACCCTGGTTGCCGTCCTGGCCTGGGTTTCCGCCAACTATACAATTGGCCTGCTGGGTCTTGCGCAGGGTGTCTGGCTGCTTGCAGCGGCTTACCTCGTGCTCTTTTTTCTGCTGAACATCTATTCTCCGGTTCTGGCGGGCATGTGGCAGGTTTCGGCTACGGTCATCAAACTGATTCCTCTGGCCCTGGTTGCGGTGGTGGGAGTGATTACCGGGCTTTTCAGCGGCCAGACTTTTTCCAGCTTTGCCAATTCCGCCCAGACCGTATCCAGCGGCGGCGGCCTTGCGGTTGCAACCCTGGCGACGGCCTTTGCCTATGAGGGATGGATTATCGCCACCTCGATCAATGCCGAGCTGAAAGATGCCAAGCGGACCTTGCCGAAAGCTCTTTTCTTCGGCTCAACCGCAGTGGTCATCATCTACATGCTCTATTACCTCGGTATTTCCGGGGTGCTTTCCAATGAGCGGATACTCGCCGCAGGCGATGGTGCGCCGGTCGAGGTTATCGCTCTTATTTTCGGCAGATTGGGCGGCACCCTCCTGACCGTATTTGTCATCATCTCCTGTCTCGGCACCCTGAACGGGCTGATCATGGGGGCCTCGCGCGGCATGTTTGCCATTGCTTCCCGCGGCCTGGGCCCGAGCCCCAGGTTCTTCGGCACCATTGACCGCCGCACCAACAGTACCGGCAACTCGGCCATCCTCGGCTTTATCCTGTCGGCTTTCTGGCTGGTGGTCTGGTACGGCAATTTCGCCGGATGGTTCGGCAAATTCATGGATATTTCCGAACTGCCAATCGCCTTTCTCTATGTAATTTATATCTCGCTCTACATCTGGGTGATGAGGCGGTTCACGGATCTTGGACCGTTCAGCCGATATGCCGCGCCACTTCTTGCCGGAGCCGGTTCGGTGTACATCATCTGGGGCGCAATCCAGAAAGATTTGTTTGTGCACTTCTTCCTGCTGACCCTGGTGATCGTCCTTGCCGGCTTGCCGTTTATGCGGAGCCCCTTGCCTGCGCCACAACTCAGGCAGTATTGAGTTCTTCCCGGGGGATGGCAAGAAAAGCATCGACCGCTTTCGGATCAAAATGGCGAGAACTTCCTTTTTTGATCTCGATGAGCGCTTCTTCATGGCTCATGGCTGGTCGGTAGGGTCTTGCCGAGGTAAGGGCATCGTACACATCTACCACGGCAAAGAGCCTTGCCCCGAGGGGGATGTCTTCTCCCTTGAGTCCCCGAGGATATCCGCTGCCATCAAAACGTTCATGGTGGGCATGGACGATTTCCGCAGCCTCTCGAAGAAATTCGATCCTGTTCACAATACCGTAACCGGCTGACGGATGATTGCGCATCACTTTCTGCTCTTCATCTGTCAGGGTGCCCGGTTTCAAAAGAATTTCGTCCGGTACCGCGATCTTCCCCACATCATGCAGGAGCGCCCCGAAACCGATGGCCCTCTTCCCGGTCTCATCGAAACCAAATTTATCGGCCAGAAGAAGCGTGTATTTTCTGACGCGCTGCGAGTGGAGGTTGGTGTTGTGCTCCTTCATGTCGAGCGCAGAAACAAGTCCGAGAAGCGTTTCCTCGTTGGCCCGCAAGAGATCCCTCAGAAGAGCTCGTTCACGTTGGAAAAGCAGACCGGCCACAAGCCCCACAGCCCAGAAGCTGACGAGTTCGCCCCACTGATTGGCCTGTTCCATGTAGTTTTCCGGCCAGTCCAGAATCGCGTGGAAGGAAAAAAGTACGCTGATCGACAGCGTGACATGCACAGCCCCTCTCAACCCAAACCAAACCGCCGCCATCACTGGAGGGAGGAAATAGAGCTTGCGCAGGATGATATGGAGTATGTGAAAAGTGTGCCGATCGGTTGGGACAAGAAAATGGAGAAAAGCGATTGTCACCGTAAGCAGAATGAGAACAACGATCTTGCCCTTTGTCCGCATGGCTATCTTTTATAATCGGATTGCTTATCCAAATATTCGACCGATAGAATCCATGGCTCCAATCGACTGCCATAAGCCAGTTCCACCTCGTAACGAGGATGCTCAAAATCAGTATATTTTGACTTTTCCCTCGCCAGGACGTCATCGAATACTTTCCGATGGTTAAGCGGTACATGGATTTTTTCCACGCTTAATTTCATCACATATCCAACAGCTTCTCTCCTCTGTCGGTCGCCGCGATACATTGGCTTGACCTGGCCCCTGGCGATAATGAACCGTGCCGGATCTCCATATTGTATTCTTAATTTTTTGCGGTCCAGGCCTGCATCGACAGCAAAAAGGCGGGATTCCGTGGTGTGCATGTTTTTGAGTCTGTTTTCAGCCATTTCAAATTTTCCACGGAGCATTGTATCTTCCGGGTTTGCCTTGTATAACTCGTCCATTTTCTCAAATGCAACTTCCGCTCTTTTTACCGCTGTGTTGTATGGCTCGCCTTCCATTTCAAGCACGATATACACTTCCCTGGGGAGTGGCCGCTGGTAACGGGCTGTATCGTCCGTCCGGCTGAGGTCTCCGGTTATATCAAAGCCCAGCTCTTCCAGTTTTTCAGTATTGAACCAGGCAGGAGATCTCCGGTCGATATAGTCGCTATTCTCTTCGCTTTTGCCTAAAGCACTCCAGGAAAGTCGTAAAGCAAGGCCGCTGTTCTCTTCATTCACCTGATATCGATATGGCAGTCGCAACTCCCGCTCGGTGAGTATTATCTGCGAATCGCGGTCGCCGGATCTATTGGAAGCCGCCCCGGAAAGCACTACAACATTGGTCGTCACGATTATCGCAAAACCGATGAAGAATAAGACGCGGGGCGATAAAAGTAGTTTCATGCCAGCACCTCCTGCACGCTTTGCGTTACAGAATTGCGAAGACGTTTGAATACCAGCAACATCAATATTGCTGTCAGACCAATCACCAGAAAGAAGAGGTACTTGGGCATCCAGTCCCACCACCAGTCATAAAACTTCGTATAAAGGAAAATCGTAAAGAAAACATTGCCGGTGTTGACCACCTCCGGCCAACTTTTTCTGACACCTATCCATATGGCGATCCCGCTGAAAATAAAGCCTGCAACCTGGTAGAGAATCTCGATGGAATTGCTTGCTACATCAAGGTAGCTGATCGCTCCCCAGTTAGAAAGAATCAAGACGGGAATGAAGAACAGAAGCATCCCGAAAACGCGATAGATTACACCAAAGCCGGAGTATTTATTATGAGGCAGATATGGGATCATGAAAAGTATCAAGGCTGCCGGGAAAAAATTCTCCGGCCGCTCGCCAAAATGAATCCAGTAACACCCGCTCCAGGTTCCTGCCTGAGCCGATAGAAAAGCCGAAAAGCATATAATGCCGGCGGCCAGCAAAAGACGTGCGTCCGAGGCGTAAGCAAGGATGAAAGCAAAAATCGACCAGACCAGCAGCGCGTTGGGCGACGGAGTAATGTTATAAATCTGGCCGAACACAAAGATGTTCAAGACAAAACAGGCGAGGCTGACCAACCCGAGAATTTTTGAATAGTAGCCTGTCTTTTCCCTGGAGGATGCGTACATGGTGGCCGCCAGGCAGATAAGGGGGGCCGCAATTAAGATAAAAACCTGGATGTTTGTCGAGAACCTTCCCCAGAATTGATAGAAAAGAAAAAATACGCTGGCAGCCAGGCCGAGAGCACCTAAGAATGAAGCGATTTTCATGCCAAGGCTCAGTTGTTTTTCTCTTTTGCTTGAATCGATGTCAAAAAGAGATGAGAGCTGTGCTATAAGATTTTCATGGTAGTTGGCGATGGCAGAACGTTGGCTCTCGTTGAGCAGGATAATTTTTTCTTGCTCGATTATCTCCAGTTCAGCCTGGAAGCAGGCTACTTGATCCGCCCTTCGTTGAGCGTCGGCTTTCGATTTGAGCTGCATTTTTTCCTTCCGGGAGGGTGAGAAAGGTGCGTGGAACGCACCCTGCGTGTGGTCGTTACAGCAGTGTTTTATGCATATTATGGGAGAATCCGGATCTTTACAAGGAAAAATAGTTAGGACTTGAAACGAGGGCGAAGGTGCGGAAAAACCAAAGGAGGACAAAAGAGGACAGCAGCCGGCCTGAGGCAGGCTGGCTGCTGTATTGAAGAAAAAAAATAGCGTCTCGGACTGTCGCGGAGTCCGAGACGCTATCGAAGGCAGGTAAACCCCAGTTGTTACCTACCCCATTCCAAATTTTCGACGGATCTTATTCTTTATGCCGCTTACGACAAAAGGTGTCAACCGTTTCTTCTCTTTCAGTATCGCTTTAAAGAGATCTTTTTTCTTTTCGGGAATCGGCGGGCGGCTGGCCGGGATTAAAGACAGCGACTTGCTTGGACAGGCGCTGATACAGGCCCCGCACCCAAGACAGTTATCGGCAAGCACCGTCATGCGTTTTTTCCTTTTGCCGTTTTCGGCGGCTACCGTTTCAAGGGCTGCGACATTGCATGCCTTGTGACACAGTCCGCAGCCAAGGCAGGTCTCGCTGTCTATCTGCAGGGTATAGTTGGTCTTGGCCACCCCCATGGGAAAGCCCTGCAGCAAACCACCCAGCAATTCGCAGCAGCAGGAGCAGCAGTTGCAGATGAAGGAAGGTTTATGGCGGATATTGTCGGTGATGTGGGTCAGCCGCAGGTCCCGTGCTTTGTCGAGTACCGCGAGCAGCTGCTCGGTGGTCCGGTACTCGGCAAAGCCCCGGCGGACCATGAATTTGGCCGCCGTACCAAGCGAAATACAGATCTCCCTGGTCGGTGCATTCTTCTTGCAGCTGTCGTTCAGATGTTCTTTTTTATGGCGGCAGTAGCACATGCCGATACCGCCGTATTTGGCATTCTTGATGATCTCCCGCGCACTTTCATAGGTGGCGATCTGCGAGCTTACCGGAATATGTTCTTCATAGGGCAGCGAGCGGGTCAGCGGGGTCTTGCTGGCAAAGAATTCCCGGCCCATCTTCTGCTCCGGGTCGCCGTAGAGATATTCGTGCATCAACTGGGCAAGCTCGGCTACCGGCAGATCGTTACGCTGCTTCATGAAGCTGAACTCGAAAAAACCGATCAAGCCGGGCATCAGCAGGTAAAACGTCTTACCGCCGTATTTGGTGTCCATCACCAGGCCCTTGTCGGCCATCTCGTCGAGTTTTGCCTGCAGCCTTGCACTCTCCCAGCCGGTTGAACGGACCAGCTCCTTCAGCGTCGCTTCGGTCAGGGGAAAGCGGGAGGCGATAAAAGCCTCATCCTCGGTAAAGAGGATAGCCAGGATCTGTCGCAGCTTGTCGCTGTCGGGCAGCCCGACCGGGTATTTGTTCAGCCGGTCGATGAGAGGTACGATGCTGCTTTTGCCATCCAGATGATGCCCCATGGCTGCTCCTATTCGTTCATGACGTACTGATTTTTCAAGCCGTATACCGTTGTCCAGAGTCGCTGAAATCCTTCCCCATCCTTAACCGGTTTTTTGATCATTTGGTTGAAAATTTCTTCCTGTTCGGTCGAATTTTCCTGACCGAGAACCATCTGCAGGGCAAAGGCCGAGTAATCCTTCACCAGAAAGGTGAAGATCTGTTCTACAACATCCCGGTCGGTTGAATAGATTGCCGCGTTTTCGAGGATCAGCTGGGCATAGACGATGAGAGTGAAGAGCTCGCCCGCGGCCAGCATGTAGTCGATGTTTTTCGCCTGCTCCTTGCTGGGCGGGGCGGTAATGAGGAGTTTTCTGAACAGCTCGGCCTGCTCGTAAAACACCCGGACATTGGGAGAGTCGATCCCTTTATAGGCCAGCCGGTAATCGGGAAAGCGGACGGTGGCGAGGCTGCCGGTTTTTTGCCTGAAGAGGTACTCATCGTCGCCCGCATCGCTTTTCCGGGGAATCTCCGGATAATCGACCGGCTCAAAAAAGTAGTTGCGGACAAACTTGATGATGAGCGCCATATTGACATGCTCGGTCCCCTCGAGTTTGGGCAGCATGCCGATATCGCGGATGGCCATCTCAAAATAGGTGTCCTGCTCATAGCCTTTGGCGGCGATGATCTCATGGAGCAGCTTCACCACTTTTTCGCCCTGGCCGGTCACCTTCATCTTGACGATCGGGTTGAAGAGCAGATAGCGGCGGTCGTCGTCGGAGGCCGCCCGCAGATAGTCGGCGGCACGGAAGGCGAAGAGCTTCATGGCGATCAGCCGGGCGTAGCTCTCGGTAAAGAGCTTTTTCACATGGGGAAAATCGGTGACATACCGGCCATAGAGATTTCGGTCTGCCGCATGGTTCAGCGCTTCGTAAAAACAATGGGTGGCAATGCCGATCGAGGCGCAGCCCAGCTCGAATTTACCGATGTTGATGGTATTGAGCGAGGAGTTCCAGGCATGCTCGCCGCGCGAAACTATCTCGGCGTCGGTGATCGGATAATCGTGCAGGGCGTATTCGGCGACATAGGCCTGGCGCACGCCGGAGGTGTCGATCTTTTTCACGCACTCATATTTTTCGTGGTTCGGATCGACCACGAAAAAGACATATTCGCCGGTGCCTTCAATTTTTGCAAAAGTAGAAACCAGAGCGGCGCAATTGCCGTTGCCGATATAGTATTTCGAGCCCCGGGCCAGGTAGGTTCCGTCCGCCTGGGGGACGAGGAGCATCTCGCTGGAATAGAGATCGGCGCCGTGGGTCTTCTCCGACAGGCCGAAGGCGAAGATCCCGCCCTGTTCGAGCAGTTCCGCCGTCCTGCGTTTCACCTCCTCGTTGGTACCCATCCAGATGGGACCGAGGCCGAGGATCGTCACCTGCCAGGCGTACCAGTAGCAGAGGCCGTAGAAGCCGAGGACTTCATTGAATTCGCTGATCCGCCACATGTCCCAGCGGCCGCCCGCCCGGCTGTATTTCTCCGGCGTGAGGAAATTGGCGAAGATCTTTTCTTCTTTGATAAAATCCAGGAAATCATCGTACCAGACCATCGCCTGGTCATCCGCCTTGATTTTCTTCAGGCCTTTATTTTCAAAGAAACCAATGGTTTTTTCAACCAGTTCCCGTGATTTTGCATCGGCATGAAGCCGCTCGTATTTTTTCGGGTTGAAAAGTTGCACCGCGTAATCCTCCCTTGTTCTGTTCAGGTAAACTAATAGCCCGCCCTCTGTCAGGCGATGCATCTGCCGGCGTTGTAGCCCTGATGGTTGGCTTCGAAGACGGTGGCCGGGGCCATTGCGTCGCCCACTACCCGGAAATCGATTCCCAGCTCTTCCGCCACCTTCTGCAAAGGGTTGGCGGGCCGGGTGCCGACCGCCAGGACCACGTGGTCGGCGGGCAGCTCGCGGGTCTCGCCGCCATGTTCTATTTTCACCCCACCTTCGGTGATCTCGAGAACCTTGGCCTGGATGAAGGTCTTCACCCCGTACCGGCCTACATCCTGGAGCATTCCCCAGCGCGTCGATTTGCCGAAGTTGGCGCCAAGGGTATCGGCCATCTCGACCACCACCACTTCTTTGGTCCCCTCGGTTGCCAGCTTGTACAGCTTGTCCGGCGTTACCGCGCCGTTGACCAGGAGAAACTTCAGCTCTTCGCCGGACAGCGTACCGATCTCGGCGAGCAGCAGGGCGGTCTCGATGCCCACCGCGCCGCCGCCGACCACGACCACTCGCCGTCCCGTCTCGACTTTTCCGGCCAGGACATCCCAGGCCTGGACCACGTGTTCGCGGTCGACTCCAGAAATGGGTGGAGTTATCGGCTCGCCGCCTGTTGCCAGGACGAGAAAGTCAGGCTTTTCGGCTTCCAGGGTCTTTAAGTCGACCGGACTGCCGATCACTGCCCGGATGCCATGGTGAACCACCTGCCGGGCGAGATCCTCGGCAAAGATCACAAACTCGCCGCGGCCCGGAGGGGCTCCGGCCAGATGCAGCTGCCCGCCAAGACGCAGTCCTTTTTCGTAAAGCGTCACCCGGTGACCAAGTTCGGCCGCGGCAATGGCCGCCGACATTCCGGCCACGCCGCCGCCGACCACCATAACCTTCTTCGGCTGCTGGGTTTTTGCCGGCTGCGGTTCATATTCATGCCCTGCCCGAGGATTGCAGAGGCATTCCACCGGCTTCATCTTGAAAAGATGATCGAAGCAGCCCTGACCGCAGGCGACACAGTGGATTATTTCATTCTCACGGCCGGTGCGGATCTTTTCCGGCAGCCAGGGGTCGGCAATAAGCGCCCTGCCGATGGCGACCATGTCGCAGAAATTTTCAGTAAGCAACAACCGGGCGATGCGCGGATCGTTAATGCGATGGCTGGCGATCACCGGCACCGACACCCGCTCCTTGACATCGCGGGCGAGATAGGCAAAGGCCCCGCGGGGGACCTTGGTGACGATCTGCGGCACCTGCGCCTCATGCCAGCCGACATTGACGCACAGGGCATCGACTCCAGCCTCGTCAAGGGCTACCGCGAATTCGAGCAGGTCGTCCTGACCGATGCCGCCTTCCATGAAATCGTTACCGTTCAGCCGTACCAGGATCGGGTAGTCGTCGCCGAGCCGGCTCTTGATCTCATCCACCACTTCCAGGCCGAAACGCATCCGGTTTTCCAGGCTGCCGCCGTAGCTGTCCTGACGCTTATTGGTCAGCGGTGAAAGAAATTCGCTGATCAGATAGCCGGTTCCGGCCAGAATCTCCACCAGATCGAAACCCGCCTTGCGGACTCGTTCGGCCGCATCGCCAAACCGCCTGATGGTGGCGGCAATTTCTGCCGGTTCGAGTTCTTTAGGTGTCTCCCTCGTCATCCGGCAGGCTACCGGCGACGGGGCCACCGGTTTTCTGCCGCCCAGGAAAAAGGAAGAATTGTACCGTCCGGCGTGGTTGAGCTGGACCGTCGCCTTGGCCCCGCCCTCATGAATGGCAGCGGCGAGCGCCGTAAGACCCGGAATATGTTCATCGAGATGGGCACCGATATTGGCTGGGCTGCCGGATAATTCGTCGACGGTGGCATAACCGACGCTGATTAAACCCACCCCGCCTTTGGCACGCTCGCGATAAAATTCAATCAACTGGTCGGTCACCTGAAAATCGCGACACATATTCATATGCATCGCCGGCATGAACAGCCGGTTTTTCAGTTCGACAGGCCCTATGAAAATCCTTCGAAACAATGGGTCCGACATATCTTCTCCTTCAGCATCCTGTTGCTGCATGATAAAGCTCTCCTACCTGGTCGAAGAGGCCGATTTCCTCGAGCGCCCGGCGCAACATCTCCGGCTCGCTGAGCAGGTCCTTCATGAAAACGACCTCGGATGCCTTCAGGTAGAGATGAAATGTGTCCTGCATCCTCCCGTCCAGCAGTCTGTCGATCAGTGTTATCAGATTCTCTTCATCCTTGTAGGGTCGGAGCTGTTCGACCCGGCCCAGGAGCTTCGAAATATAGAAAAGCAGGGTTGCATCTATGCCGGCAATATTCTTACGGTGCCCCGGCAGCACTTTTTTGTTTCTCAGTCCGGCAAGTTTGACGATAGAAGAGCAGTACGCCGCATAATTATTGAAGCGCTCACCGCTTTCAAGATCGACATCGAGCAGCGGTGACTGAAATATGCCGCGCAAGAGCGTGTCACCTGTGACCGCCCAGTCTTCCCCTACATAGACCACATCGCTCTGGGAATGGCCCGGACAATTGATCGACTCGATTCCCAGCCGTTCCGGCAGCTCCGTTTCCGCTATCTTGAATTTCTTCGGAAATGGCGGGAAAAGCGCCCCGCTGTCAAAAATCTGCTGCAGTCCTTCAAGATACTTCCGGCTGAATCCCAGATCGGAGAGGAGATGATACATCTCCTTCATCCGCCGGTCATGCTCGGAAATTTTCAGACAATCGCGATAAGGCAGATAGATGACGGCGTCACTGTTCTGTTCGAGCCAATGGGCCTGGCCGTAATGATCGATATGACCATGGGTGACGATGACATGGCGAAGATTGGCCAGGTCGACATTTTTCCGGAGGTACCGCTCTGCTTCCGGGGTTGGCGGCCCGGTGTCGAAAAGCACCAGTTCTCCCGCCGGCATGCCGGTATAGCAATGGACGGGTCCGACCATATAGGGCGTGTTGATGGTATGTTGGGTTAATCCGGCCATAGTGTTTTCAGACCCGTAAAGCACCGATGCCCGCCGGATGGGCGGGCATCGGTAACGGGTTAGACGTTAGAATACATATTTTTCCGAATCGCAGGCCGCCCGGGCAAGTGTCCGTTTGGCAACGAGCAGGCCGGTGGCGTCATATTTGCCGAACCGCCTGATGCCGGATAGAATCATGGTAAGGGTATCTCCTTCCTCGATGTAGAAGGCGCCTTTTCTGGCAGAGCCGGCAGCGACCTCACAGGCCTGGAAGGCAAATACCTTGACCGCGGCATTATACAGCTCCTGCTTGGAGTCGCTGACCTTGCCGAAGTTTTTCTCGGCGCGCAGAACCACGCTCTCAAGGGCAAAGATCTGAATGGCGATATCCGCTGCAGCTATCAGGATCTCCTGCTCGTTGACCAATTTGTCCATAAACTTCTGGACGCCGACACCTGAGAGGATCAGGAACAGGGTCTTGAGATTCTTGATCAAGGCCTTTTCCTTGGCAAAAGGTACGGACTCGTCCAGTTCCTCGAAACTCGGAGTCATCAGCGACTCGAACGCCTTCATGGCTTCAGCCTGTAAAGGCAGCTCGCCCTTCATTGCCTTGCGCAGGATCATGCCGGGGATGAGCAGACGATTGATCTCGTTGGTGCCTTCGAAAATCCGGTTGATCCGCTCGTCGCGGTAGTAGCGCTCGGCGGGATAGTCCGAGACAAAGCCGTAGCCGCCATGAATCTGCAGAACCTCGTCGACGGTCAGGGCCAGGACCTCACTGCAGAACACCTTGGAGATACCGCATTCGGAGGCATATTCCTCGATGCCTTTAAGATACTCGTCGTAGTAATTGTCGATCCCCTTTTCGATGGTGGCGAGCTTGTCGTCCAAGAGACCGGCGAGGCGGTAGACCAGGGACTCGGAGGCAAAGATATTGGCTGTCAGATCGGCAATTTTTTCCGAGATTGCTCCGAACTTGCTGATCTGGGTGTTGAACTGCTTGCGCTCGTTGGCATATTTGATACCTGCCACTAAAGCCATTTTCGAGGCTCCGCAGACACCCGCACCCAGCTTAAACCGGCCGATATTGAGGACATTGAAGGCTATCTTATGGCCTTTGCCTTTCTCGCCGAGCAGATTCTCCACCGGCACTTTGCAGTTGTCGAGGATGATCTGGGTGGTCGAAGAACCTTTGATGCCGAGCTTTTTCTCTTCGGGCCCGACGATCAGACCGGGGAAGCTCTTCTCCACCAGGAAGGCGGTGAAATGTTCCTTGTCGATCTTGGCGAAGATGGTGAACAGTTCGGCAAAACCGCCATTGGTGATGAACTGCTTGGTGCCGTTCAGGATGTAGTGCTTGCCGTCTGCCGAAAGCACTGCGGTGGCCTGGGCGCCGAGGGCGTCGCTGCCCGAGCCGGGCTCGGTCAGGCAATAGGCGGCACACCACTCACCGGAGGTGATTTTCTCGAGATATTGTTCTTTCTGGGCTGCAGTTCCGTAATAGATCAGCGGCAGGGTGCCGATGCCTGAGTGAGCCGAATAGGCTACCGAAAAAGAACCGGCGTGAGCCATTTTCTCGCCGACCAGCATGGAGGAGGCCTTGTCCAGTTCCAGCCCGCCGAACTCTTCCGGGGCGTCCATCATGAGCAGGCCCAGCTCGCCGCATTTCTTCATGCCTTCGACGACGATGTCGAAGTTCTGTTTATCGATCTCCTCGATCTTCGGTGTAATCTCGCCCGCGACAAACTGCTCGACGGTCTCGCCCATCTGTTTTTGTTCATCGGTAAAATCTTCCGGGGTAAAAACATCCGCACAGGGAGTTTCCACAATCAGGTATTCGCCGCCTTTCATTATTTTTCCAGCCATTCTATTCACCTCGCAGGTTGAGACTGTATATTTTCTTATTCCAATGAGCTCGTAGGGTGCACTCTGTGCACCATGCAGTCTTTCTTGGTGCACAGAGTGCACCCTACATGCAATTTGGATTTATAATATTTCAAAAACTCCGGCAGCACCCATGCCGCCGCCAATACACATGGAAACCATGCCGTAGCGAAGCTTCCGGCGTCCCATCTCATGCAGCAGGGTCGTGGTCAGCTTGGCACCGGTGCAGCCCAGCGGATGGCCGAGAGCGATGGCGCCGCCATTGACGTTGATGATATCCGGATTGAGGCCGAGGGTCTTGATGACCGCCAGGGCCTGGGCGGCGAACGCCTCGTTCAGTTCGATCAACTCAATATCTTCCTGCTTCAGTCCCGCCAGTTTTAAAGCCGCAGGGATCGCGACAATCGGACCGATGCCCATAACTTCAGGGGCGCAGCCGTTAGCCGAGAAGGCAAGAAACCTTGCTATCGGGTTTTTACGGATTTTCTCGAGATACTCTTCCGAAACCACCAGGGCGACAGCCGCGCCGTCGGTCATCTGCGAGGAGTTGCCGGCGGTTACCGGGCCGCCTACTTTAAAGGCCGGACGTACTTTTGAGAGAGATTCGACGGTGGTGCCGAGGCGTACCCCGTCGTCGACAGTGACCAGTTCCTTGGTCCGGACCAGCTTGCCTTTGACAACGGCGTTTTTCTCGATCTCGACCGGGATGATTTCATCGGCGAACCTGCCTGCTTCAATGGCCGCAGCCGCCTTGGCGTTGCTCGCCGCAGCGAAAGTGTCCATGGCCAGACGGTCGATGCCGTACTGCTCGGCGACGAGCTCGGCGGTAACCCCCATCGAGGCAAACGCCTCCGGCCAGTCAACCATCATTCCCGGATTGGCACTGTATTTCAGGCCGCCGAGGGGTACACAGGACATCGACTCGACGCCGCCGGCGACAATGCAGTCGGCAAAACCGCACATGACACGCTCTGCGGCCATAGCGATGGTCTGCAGGCCGGAGGAGCAGAAGCGGTTGATGGTCTGGCCCGGCACCTCGATCGGCAGACCGGCCTTCATCGCCGCCACCCGACCGATATTCATGCCCTGTTCGGCTTCCGGAAAGGCACAGCCGAGGTAGACATCGTTAATAGTCATCGGATCGATCTCGGTGCGCTCGACCAGTCCTCTGATTGCAAGCGCCGCCAGATCGTCGGGCCGCATGTCTTTCAGTTTTCCTTTGTTTGCCCGGCACCCCGGAGTTCGGTAGCTGGCCAGTATGTATGCTTTTTTCATATTGATTCTCCCTTATGGGTAATTTACTTTTTAATTGCGCAACGGCTTGCCGGTCTTGAGCATATGCTGGATACGCTCGGCGGTCTTCTTGTTGCCGCACAGTTTCAGGAAGTATTCCCGCTCAAGCTGCAGCAGGTAGTCTTCACTGATCAAGGTGCCGGGATTGACATCGCCGCCGCACATGACCAGGGCAATCATCGAGCCCATTTCCGCCTCGTAATCGGTAATAAAATTACCCATTTTCATGTTCCACAGCTGACTTTTGATAGCTGCGGCTATCCCGCGGCCGGGAGCCGGAAGATTCTCGAGAGGCCGTTTCGGCCGATAGTTAACGGCAAGGGCCAGGACTTTCTGCTTGGCATCGCCTATCAGCCGGTCGATATCCATGCTGATGCTGTCGCCATGTCGCATATAATCCATGCCGAACAGCTCGGCTGCACCCATGGATACTTTCGCCATGGCTATCTGCTGGAAGTTCTTGATGATAAAAGGCTGGACGTCGGTATTGAACTGCTGGCCTAACTGGATGGCCCGAAGGCTCATTTCCTTGGTTCCGCCGCCGCCGGGCAAAAGGCCGACACCGATCTCGACAAGGCCCATGTAGGTTTCGGCATAGGCATTGACCGCATCCGAATGGAGGCAGAACTCGGCCCCGCCGCCAAGAGTCATGGCAAAGGGTGCGGCAACCACCGGCACCTTGGCGTATTTGACCGCCATGGTCGCCTTCTGGAAGGCCTTGAGCGTCATATTGATGTCGTCGTATGCGCCTTCGGCAAGAGCCACGGCCATCATCATCAGGTTGGCGCCGACCGAAAAGTTTGTCCCCTGGTTACCGATAACCAGGCCGACGCCTTCCTCTTCAGCCCGCTTGACGGCCTTGTGTGTCATTGCCAGGATATCGCCGCTGATCGCGTTCATCTTCGAATGGAACTCGAAGCCGAAGACACCGTCGCCGAGATCGACAATCGAACAGCTGGAATTCTTCTCGACCACCTTGCCGGCTTTTTTCAGAATCTCCAGACGAATCTCGCCCTCTTTGACTGGAATCGGAGCGTAAGCTTTCTTCAGGATATCGTAGTATTCCTTTTTACCCTGCTCATTGTAACGGTAGAAGGTTTCGACGCCTTTCAGCGCTGCCGGCACCTTGACGCCGTCTTTCTCCGCCCGCTTGACGAAATCCTGTACACCGATGGCATCGAGCATCTCGAACGGGCCGATTTCCCAGTTGAAGCCCCAGCGCATGGCGTTGTCGACATTGACCACGTCGTCGGCTATCTCGGGAATCCGGTTGACGGCATAGATAAGGGTGTCGCGGATACTCTTCCAGGCGAATTCGGCACCTTTGTCGCTTGCGCCGACCACCATCTTCACTTTCTGACCGGGGCTGTCGACCTGCTTGACCATCTGCGCCGAGGCAAACTTGGGCTTGGCCAGCGGCTTATAGTCGCCGGTGGTATAGTCATAGTAGAACAGCGCTTTCTTGCCGTTCACCATTTCTTTTTTATAGAAGCCCTTGCCGCTTTTATTGCCGAGGAGTCCGCCGTCGATCATTTTTTTCATGAAGTCGGGCATTTTGAACACGCCACGCTCTTCGTCGTTCGGCAGCAGCTCATAGGAGTTGGTGCCGACATGGCCGAGGGTGTCGAGGCCCACCAGGTCGGCAGTCCGAAACGCCGCGCTTTTGGGGCGGGCGGTGGCCGGACCGGCGATGGAATCCACCTCTTCGACGGTCATACCCATTTCGACCATGTGCTGGATGCCCTTGTAGATCGCATAGGTACCGATCCTGTTGGCAATAAAATTTGTGGTATCCTTGGCATAGACGATGCCTTTGCCGAGCCGCTTGCTGAGAAAATCAGCCATGGCCTGCATGACGGCCGGATCGGTGTCCTTGCAGGGGACGATCTCCATCAGGCGCATATAACGCGGGGGATTGAAGAAATGGGTGGCGAGGAAATTCTTGCGGATCTCGGCAGGCAGCACCTCGGCCATCTCATTGACGGAGAGTCCGCTGGTGTTGGTGGTGAGCACCGCGCCAGGCGCGATATTCGGCACCAGTTTTTTCAGGAGATCGAGTTTTATCGGCATATATTCGACAACTACTTCGATAATCCAATCGCATTCTTTCAGCTTTGCCAGATCGTCGACCAGGTTGCCGATCTGAATCTGACCCGCATATTCGCCCAGATAGAAGGGCGCAGGTTTCATTTTCATCAGGCCCTGCAGACCGTTTCGGGCAATCCGGTTACGTACGGCCGGACTGTCGAGGGTCAGTCCCTGAGCCTCTTCCTGTTTGTCCAGTTCTTTGGGAACGATATCCAGCAAAAGGATTTCCAATCCCGCATTGGCCAGATGAGCGGCAATGGTCGCCCCCATTACTCCGGCGCCGAGTACGGCTACTCGATTAATTTGCCTCATGTTTTCTCTCCTTAATTTTTTGTATGCTGGGCAATATTCCCATTGCCGTGCGTTACATAGAGATCCTCGATAATATCTTTATATTTCTCGAGAATGACTTTTCGTTTTAACTTCAGGGTGGGCGTGAGTTCCCCGCCTTCGATCGAGAAATCGTTGGCGGCAACAGCAAAGTATTTTATCGTCTTGTACGGAGGATAGTTCTTGTTCAATTCCTTGATCCGGGAGGCATACAGCTCCTTGATTTTAGGGTTCTGCACCAGCTCCTCGATATCGATGTAGCTGATCTTTTCCTCTTTCGCATAGTCGATGAGTGTTTCGACATTCGGAGTGATAACCGCTACCAGATAGGGTTTTCGGTCGCCGAAAACAATCGCCGAAGAAATATACTTGTCGAGCTTCAGTTCGTTCTCGATCGGCTGCGGGGCGATATTCTTGCCGCCGGCGGTGACGATCAATTCCTTCTTGCGATCGATGATATAGACAAAACCTTCCTCATCGATCGTGACGATATCGCCGGTTTTGAACCAGCCGTCCTCCATGGTCTCGAGGGTGGCTTCATCGTTCTTGTAATAGCCAAGCATCACCTGCGGCCCTTTCACCAGCAGTTCGCCATCCGGTGCAAGCTTCAATTCCGTCTCGCGCAAGGCCTTGCCGACCGAGTCGAAACGTATCATCCCTATACCGCTGATGGCCACTCCGGGGCTGGTCTCGGTCAGGCCGTACCCGTTGTAAACCGGAAGACCGATGATCCACATGAACTCGTTGATGGTCTTGTCGAGCGGCGCCCCGCCACAGAGAAAGTAGGTGAGCCTGCCGCCGAAACGGGCACGAATCTTCTTGAAAACCAGCTTGTCGTAAAACTTATATTTCCAGGCAAGCAAGCCAAGGGGTTCGTTGGTTATATACTTTTTATTCACATACTCCCGACCTACCTCAATCGCCTTGTTGAAGATATTTTTCCTGGCTTGAGGCATCTGGTCGACACTTTCGTGAATGCGGGAGTAGATCTTTTCAAACAACCTGGGGACACTGACCATTGTAGTCGGCCGCACCTCCACCATGTTTTCCATGACTGCTGCGGCATTTTCGGCAAAGGCGATGTGATTGCCGTTCATCAGTGTCACATAATATCCGGCGGTCCTCTCGAGCACGTGGCTGAGCGGCAGAAAGCTGAGGGCTGTCTCTTCTTTCTTCGGCATCCCAAGTTGCGCGGCACCGTACTCGGCATTGATCATGATGTTGCGCTGGGTCAAAAGGACGCCCTTCGGCACCCCGGTGGTGCCGGAAGTGTAAATAATGGTGATAATATCGTCCTGGGTGATCTGCTCGATCTGTCCCTCGATGTCCTGCCTGTCTTCATCATTTAGCGCCGTGCCGACTTCGGCCAACTGGTACTGGGAATACACCGGAAAGGATCGGTGCCCCATGAAGCGTTCGAAGGATACCACCAGATCTATATTGGGAAGCTGATCCTTGACCGAATAGAGCTTTTCGTACTGCGCCTTGGTTGAGCAGAAGACAATTCTCGCTTCGGAATGATTGAGGATGTAGGCCGCCTGCTTGCCGGTGTTGGTGGCGTAGATCGGCACGGTGATCCCGCCGGCGCACTGGATGCCGAAATCGGAGATTGCCCAGCCGAGACGATTTTCCGAAAAGATTGCGACTTTATCCCCCGGTGTCATGCCATATTTTCTCAGACCTCTTGCCAGCATCAAAACCCGTTCATAAAATTGCTCATAGGTAAGGGAGAGGAAAACCCCTTTCTTCTTGTAGCTGATTGCGGTTCTTTTGCTGTACTTCGTGGCATTGGCTTTGAGTACTGCCGGGATTGACTGATATGACATGATGCTCATACGTTTCTTTCTCCCCAGGGACTGAACTACATGATAATAACGTTTACGTTAAACATCTATGATTCTGTATACCTCACCTTAACGTTTAAGTCAACATCAATTGGAATTATTTTTAGTATCAATTATTATGCTTCGGAAATGGGTTCTCAGATCTTGGCGAACCCGATGATTTTAAATCATATTGTATACTGCCGGGGATGACAATGATACCTTCCATTTCGAAGAACAACAGCCATCCATCCCGCAGGTCCGACAGATTCTTTTTTCTTCATCGGGAATCTTTTACGTAAAACAGCGACGAAAAACAGCGCAGAAAATTTGAGTTTGTGGAGGTGCAGCGATTCAAGCGAGCGAAGATTCCGGCCTTCGCCGGAATGACGACGCGTGAAACGGCCCAACGGCACCTTTTGGGATGGGATTTTCTACTTCTGAAGAAGTTGAACTATCGCTTCAGCCGCCGCTTTCGAAGACGCAGGGTTCTGGCCTGTGACAAGGTTGCCGTCAACTTCGATATGCGATAGCCATGCATCGCCCTTGCTGTAGAGGCCTCCCTGGGTGTTAAGCATGTCCTCGATCGTAAAAGGAACAACCTCCGACAGGTGTACCAGGTTTTCCTCTTTGTTGCTGAATCCCGTAACTTTTTTGCCCTTCACCACAGGGAAACCATCCGGATCTTTGACATCGAGCAATGCGGCAAGTCCATGACAGACAAGACCGACGGGTTTTCCCCGCCGATAAAAAGCTTCCAGCAGCGCGATGGAATTAAAATCTCCCGCCAGATCCCAGAGTGGTCCATGGCCACCGGGATAGAAAATAGCATCGAAATTTTCAGGATTAAGCGATTGCAGGCGCTGGGTGTCGGCGAGCAGCTCCATGGCTTCATCGTCGTTTTTTAATCGAACTATCGCCTCTGTCTGAGAATCGGGGTCATCGCTCTTGGGATCGACCGGCGGCTGGCCGCCGGCTGGTGAAGCCAGTGTTACTTGAAAGTTGGTGTCTTTGAACACGTAATAGGGGGCGGCGAATTCTTCCAGCCAGAAGCCTGTCTTCTGGCCGGTGTTACCCAGCCTGTAATGGGATGTAAGAACCATCAGGATCTTCATGGGAATCTCCTTATTGTTGGGTGGCTTGAGCGGCATATCCATACATTCAGTATTGCCGGTGTCCCGGCAGGTACTCTCATGCCGGACAGATCTACTGGTTGTATTATAAGCACAGCAGAGGAAAGGGTCCAGCGAGCAGGCAGTGCAGGGGGAAACGCCGGAAGAGTTCCCCGAGCACTCTCATTCGACAATCTTTTTTTTCAGCAAGAAATATCCGGAAACTAAATCTTTCCGTGAGCTCTCATGGCTGAGAGGACCACTTTCCGCATAATTTTTTCTTTGCCGGTTTTAGGTTTGTCGAGTTGCATTCTTTTCAAAAACGGCACCGCGTGGGGGGGAACGGGTCTGAACATTTCTGCAAGAAGACCCTTGATGATAGCCGGTTTTTTCTTTGCAGCCAGTGACTTTAACGAGCCGCCGATGGCTATCTCTTCAGTTGTAAAATCGGTTCCAAACGGGAACGGCACAAAATGGCCGTCAGCCTGGAAAGGTTTCAGCAGGGATTCAAGTCGCTGCGGAGTATTCTGTTTAAACTCGGGAGCGAGCTCGAAATCGGCAGCCAGTTTCCCATGAAGTTTGGCTTCTTTAATCAGATCATCCTGAAAACGTGAATCCGTAATTTTCAAAATTTCCTCAATAATTTTCGAATCCGGCTTCCCCCTGACATCGGCAATACCATACTCCGTCACAATTATATCCCTGAGGTGTTTCGGGATCGAGGTGTGGCCATAACTATACACGATGTTGGACTTAACCTTGCCGCAGGAATTTCTTGTACTGCGTATCATCATGATGAGTCTGCCGTCGGGGAGAGCGTGGGCCATGGAGACAAAGTTATATTGACCGCCGATACCGCTCACTACCCGTCCGCACTCAAGCTTGTCCGAGGTTATTGCGCCGAAAATATTGGCCATCATCCCGGCATTGACAAAGCGCCCGTCTTTTCTCTGTAATGCCCGGAGTTCCTCATTGCCATAGAGCTGGTTGACTTTTTCCACACCGGACATGCCAAACTGCATTCTCTCCTCTTCGCTCATCGAGTTGAGGGCGTTATAGAAGGCGCGGGGGCCGATGAAGAACGCTCCAAGTATTACCTTGCCTTGCTTGAGTTCGCTTCCCAGAAGAGCCTTGACTGCGGCTACATTTTCAGGACAGGTGAAGTCGGCGGAGATCCTGGTGTCTCCATCCAGAATGTAGCCGTCCCTGAATTCGAGTCCCTCTTTCAGGATGCCGAATTTGGTCAGCATCTTGAACTCTTTTCCGGTTAATACCGAAGATATCCCCTCCACTTTTATGAGGAGTTCAATAATGTCGTCAGGTATTTTGTCGGCCGCAAGTTTCCCATCATTTATCAGCTTCATAATCGGTATGCTGTCATACACTCTCCGTTTCAATACACCGCTCTTGTAAAGCTGAAAGAAGGCGTCGACAAACATCTCGGATGAGCCGTAAAGCCCTTGTTCAAATCTGCCGGTTCCCCCTATCTTATCAATCAACTTCCGATATTTGCCCGATATACCTGTCGCCTTCAACACCTTGTCGTATACTTCATTTTCATTCTGCCTCATGCTCAGGCCGGCGGCAATAGCGTCGCCAAGCGCTCCGATTCCGACCTGAATGGTACCGCCGTCTTTGACCAGAGCGCTGACATGAAGACCGATCGCATGATCCCTCAGATTTACAGAATCTTTGGGAGGTCCGAACAGGGGGTAATTGAATTCGGGGCCCTGCAGAAGCATGTCATAGTGATCTCCGTCGAACACCGCATCGCCATACATGAAAGGCAGCTGGGTGTTCACTTCGCCGATGATCGCCACCTTTCCGCCTTCAGCCCTCACCTTATGCATCTCTTTTATAGCCTCAATGCAGATATCGGTATTGCAGCCCATGGAGTACATCATCCTGCCGTTCATTTCACGGCAGGAGATAAGCTGGCCGAATACATTGCAGCCGAAATCCATCGCATCGCGCACAACATGGGTATAGTTTGAGTTCAGGTGGTTTCTCTGAGCTTCAGGTGTCTGCATATAGCCGCCGGCTTTGTTAAAAAACTCATAAATCGCCACATTTTTCGGGAGTTTTCCGCTACGGAAGTCATGCATATAATCGAATTCGGGCGTCCCATTGAATATTCTGTCGACAAGAGGCCCCATAAATCTTTTTTCTATTTCACTTTTCATTCTCGGCCGTTCCAGGGCGAGGGCCGTGACTATGTTCAGTTTTATCGTTCTGTCTTCTTTCGCCCTTCTGTACAGCTCGTTAATAAATAAAATTGGTTTGCCCAGTGCGAGAGTCATGGCAAAACTGATGTCGTTGCCCATATAATCAAGGACATCATCAACACTTTTCCTCACATCGCTGTAAATCACACCTGTCTTTCCGTTCATCATTCACCCGTAACTTTTAATTTGATTGGTAGGTGACCCGACTGATCAATGGGTTATTTCATCCCCAGGATACCGGAATACTAAGACTTTTATTCCAATGACGAGAAAGGGCGTGAACCTTTTCTTCTCCTCGAGGATCTTGACAAAAGATATTTTCATTCAGGAATCCCCACACTAGTCCATACCATTTCCTCGAGCAACATTAATGTTTACGTAAACATTAAATTAATCATTCAATTAAATACCCGAAAGAGCAACGAGTTACTCCACTGCAGCGAGGATCACAGCAGCTTGGCAAGGCAGGACGGCAAAGCCGCGCAAAAGCTTGATAAAGGCATCCGCATCCCGGAAGTTTCCGGACTATATAGGGAAATTACCGTGTTTCCGCATAACACCGGCGGAGTTTGGCAAAGAGATTCATGACCACTAAATAGATTATGGATGGGATCGGCCTGGCACATTTGAAAAGAGGATGCTCTCAAGGGATGGCATCCAAGGAGGGAACCGCCGCAAGAGCACCGGCGGTTCCCGGGCTCGGTGCATCCGAGCCCTCCTTCATTACATCATATTGGGCAGGAACAGCACAATCTGCGGAAAGGCTGTGATCATGGCGGTCAAAAGAGCCATGAGAAGGAAGAAAGGGGCAGTATCCCTGGCAATGGCGAAAACATCGTCGTTATTCAATGCACTTATGACAAAGAGATTGAAGCCGACCGGCGGCGTGATCTGGGCGAGTTCGATCATCAGCACCAGATAGATGCCGAACCAGACCGTATCGAAACCGGCCGCGGTAATGAGAGGGAGGACGATGGGGGTGGTCATGACGATCATCGAAAAACCGTCGACGAGGCAACCCAGTATTATATACAGGACAGTGAGGATAATGATGAGCATATAAGGCGACAGCCCCATCTCGGTCACAAACATCGTCAGCTGACGGGTAATCCCCAGGTATCCGACCACGACCGACAAATAGGAGGCACCCAGGACGATCAGCATGATCATCGAAGTGGTTTTCACCGAACCCATCAGGCTGGCCCGAAAGACCTGCCAGTTCATGCTCTTGGTGATAAAGGCGAAGGCGATCGCTCCGATCACACCGACGGCTCCGGCCTCTGTCGGCGTCGCCCAGCCGGCATACAGGCTGCCCAGCACCAGGAGGATCAGGATGAGAACAGGGAGAATCTCCGGAATGGCGCGAAGACGCTGGCGCCAGGTATGATGCTCGCTCCCTGCCGGAGCAAGTTGCGGATTGATGACGCACCGGCACATAATATACAGGCTGAATATGACAGCCAGCATGAGCCCGGGAATCATGCCGGCGATGAACAGCTTGCCGATACTGACATTGCCGATAATGCCGTAGACCAGCATCATCATGCTCGGCGGAATGAGAAAGCCGAGAGTTCCGGCTCCGGCCAGGGAGCCTACCGAAAGCCCCTTGTCATAACCGCGCTTGGCGAACTCAGGCACGGTGATCTTGCCCACCGTCGCCGTGGTCGCAGCCGATGAACCGCTGACCGCGGCAAAAAAGGTGCAGGCCAGGATGTTGACGTGAAGCAGCCTGCCGGGAATTCTATCCATCCAGGGTGTAAGGCCCTTGAACAGGTTCTCGGAAATCCGGCTGCGAAAGAGTATCTCACCCATCCATACGAACATGGGCAAGGCCAGCATGGCCGAACCGCTGGTATTGTTCCAGGCCGTCGTAGCCATGATCGAGCCGAAAGGCAGATCGGTGAACAAGATAAAACCGCCGAAACCGACGAGAAAGAGAGAGAAGCCGATCCAGATGGTCCCTCCCATGAAAAGTACCAAGAGAGCACACAAGGTCAAAGAGATGCTTGCCAGTTCCACAATATTCCTCCCGCTGTTACCTTCCCAGGTCTGTTATTTCTTCATGAATGGTCAGACCGGCGGCATCGTCTTTAATCACCAGGATGATTTTCAGAAATTCCGCCAGAAACTGCAGCGTCATGACAAGCGCCCCGAACGGCATGAAAAATTGCGGTATAGCCAGATATGTTTCGGATATCTGCATGGATTGGGAGCCGGTTGCAATGGAGTCCCGGAAGAAGGCCCAGGTAAAGCAGGTGAGCGCAGCACACAGGAGGATTCCGACACCATAGCAGATAAGGTCCAGATACTCCCGCCGCCTGCCCGTCACCACCTTATGGATAAAAGTCATGCGAATATGGCCTTTTTCCCGCAGGGTATAACTGAGACCGCAGAACGTCAGCCCGCACATCATGTAACCTGAATACTCGTCGGTAATAAAGAGGGTGCTGTCGAAGGCGCTGCGGAGCACTATCTCGACTGCAGTCAAGGCCAGGCCGGCGCAGAGCATAATGCCGGCCAAGGCTCCGCAGAAGCCCGACAGCCTGTCAATTGTGCGAATAAAAAATTTCATTGTGCCATCCCATATCGACGATGCCGCTCGCCGCAAGGCGGGCAAGCGGCAGCCAAAAAAGAAAGTTATCTTTGAACTTTTTTCATGAATTCCTCGTACATGGCTCTGGCGTCGGGACTCGCATCCTTCAACCAGTCGGCCCTGATCTTCTCGGTGACGACACTGAGCTCCTTCTGGTAATCGGCGGATACCGGAACTACTTCGATGCCGTTCTTGACGCACAGTTCCTCTTTTTCCTTGTCGAGGGCAACGACCTTGTTCCACATGGCCTCTTCCATCTCTCGACCGGCCTGCACCAGGATGTCCTGAGTCTTTTTATCCAGCTTGTTGAAAGCCTTTAAATTGACATTGATCATATCGGTGGCGATGGTGATATTCAACGGCTCATAAAATTTCAGCACCTCCCAGAATTTGGCATCGACAGCGGTAGGCGTCGAGGTGATTACCGAATCGATGACTCCCATCGCAAGAGAAGAATAGACCTCACTGAATGCCAGGGCATAGGGCGTGCCGCCGGTTGCTTCGACGACCAGGGCGCCGTTCTTGTCATAGGTGCGGGTTTTCAGGCCCTTCATTTCGGCAACCGAGCTCACCTTGTTTTTGGTCCAGAGTCCAGCCCCCGGCCACGGTGAAATGAACAGGATTTTCTGCCCCCACTTTTCCGCAGCCTTATCGAAATATGGCCGGGCGGTATCGCTTAAGAGCCGGGCTTCCTCAAAATTCCCGGCGAGAAACGGCAGGGTGACGATCTGGAAGACCTTGTCTTCGCCCGCCACGCCGCTGATCAACATGTCGGAGAGAGGCACCAGCCCGTCACGAACGACTTTCAGCAACTCCGGACCCTTAAAGCCAAGTGCTCCACCGCTGTTGACAACGATCTCCAGTTCTCCCCCGGTCTTGTCCTTGACAATTGCGGCAAACTCATCGAGAGCCAAAGTCTGATGGTTGCTCGGGGGCCAGACCGAATTGGCGTTCCAGGTGGTTTTTGCCTGGCTGTTCATGGCGGTAAGGCCGGTGGCCAGAACAAAGGCCAGGGCCAGATGAAGCATTTTCTTCATGGTGTTCTCCTTCCATTTGTGAATTGAATGTCGGTTTGTGATTCCCATCTGCCGTTAGGCGATTGGAGGTCTCTCGAGGTCTTGATCCCTCCCCGCCGCCTTTGAATGAGCAAAAACGATGCCGCTTGGCAATGATCGCCGCGACTTTTTGATTATGAGGAATTTAAGCTAGATACAGCTTGGAAGAGAGAGGGAACGGAGACAGCCGGAATTCTTGTTTTCGATAAAAGATTCCAGTTTCCAGGAATGGCCGCGCGGAGACTTTAGCCTGCCATGACACTAGCGACTGTCTTCATCCAGGAGCACATCCCTGGCAGCATTAATCTTAGCCGCCAGAAATGCCGAGCCGCCGCTGTCGGGATGAACCCCTTTTATGAGGCGCCGCCAGGACTGATGGATCTCCTGCTGCGAAGCGCCGGGCTCAAGGCCCAGTATCTGATACGCCTCCTGCCTGTTCATATTGTCAAAACCGGATGCGCCATGCTGCTCCCAGGAAGAACCGGGATCGACACGTTCCCGCCAGTCGGGGTGGTAGCGATCAAGGAACGATTCGAGCAAGGCGGCGCTGTCTTTATCGGAATAGATTTCCCGGTACAGCGACAACACCTCCTCTTCATTCAACTCGGAGAGACGGGCGCCCGCCATGCCACCGGTCAACACCCTGCCGTCCATTGCCCCGGTATCGTGATCAAGTTCCATCTCAAGGTTTGCTGAGCGTACGGTTGATTTTCGTCCACCTGCGTAGGTGGCTGCCGGTCTTCTCGCACGATTGCGCCGCAACCATGACAGGCCGACAAAAACCAGGGGTACCCCGATTGCCCCGCGCCTGGTAAGGATCAGCACACCTCCCACGGCTATGAGAAGCAGCGGTCCCGCACTCGTAAGAAAAGCCGCACTCTTATTTGCGGGAGTTTTGAGAATAACAAAGAAAAGGCCGATCGCCACCACTAACAGAAAGAGAATATACAGCACCATTCAATCATCCAGAAAAAAGAGGGAGAAGTATTACTTCATTTGCTCAAGAAGTAAGTGCGCCTCGCGTCTGCCACTCTGTGAGAGGGCTTTCAATCCACCTCTCGCATAAATGGCAACCGCACCGAGAAGCTCGGCAAGCTCCTTCGCCGAATCGGGCCCGAGCCGGAAATAGGCCCCGCCTGTAAGCCGGGCTATTTCACGAAAACAGGTTTCAGCCTTCACATCATGCCCCTCCTGAAAGAAAAAGCAACGCACTCCTTTCAAACCAAGTTGACCCGCTTTTTGGCTGAGCAACTCGATACTTTCCTCCATCGCATCACCGATAAAAACCAAGGCCGATACTTTTGCCTGGGTTGTTTCCCGATACGCGTGGTTAAGTACCTTGGCAATCTGTGTCTGTCCACTGAGACATTGAATACCGAGCATCAGATCACGCAGTGCGACGGCATTAATGACCCATTTTGAAGCGCGGCATTCGTCCAGACCGCGGAAATACACCAGCTGAATTGACAAACCTCCCGCCTTGCCCACCGCATCGAACATCGAGGCCTGGATAGTCACGGCACTGTCCCAGGTAGGTTGCCGACTCATGGTCGCATCCAATGCAAAAATCAGCCTTCCGCTCTGGGCCAGGTTTGCCTCACCGGCAGACTTAAGAAAAGAGGCTATCTCGCTGGAAGAGGATCTTTCGCGAAGCGCTCTGCTCCCGTCTTCAGTGGAAGTAACTTCCTTTTCTTTCATATTCTTTCCCTGCGGCAGTAAGGAGTTGATAATAAAAATAAAAGCCTCTCGCCTCCGGAACAACCTCCGGGAGCCGAAGACCTACTCTTTTCCTTAAACAGAAAATATTGTCAAAGGATAACTATTTCAACCGGTTTACGCCTGAAAATGAATATTACGAAGTTTTGAACAGAGAAAGCTGATATTTTTTCAGGAGGTCATACAACCGCGCCTGGGAAATCCCTGCAAGGCTGCAGGCTTTTTCCCGGCTTCCCTGTGCCCTCCTGACCAGAACCTCGAAGTACTGCCGCTCAAGATCGGCCCGGAAATCGGTGAGAGTCGGGAGATCGCCGGAGCAATCGTCAAGCCCCGGCCCGGGATCGAAGGCAGTTGTCGGGAGTTGCGGTCCATTATCGAGAAACAACGCCCTGTATTCGGGAGGAAGATGTTTCGGATGGAGCGTCGGATCGGTTCCGGCCGACGCCAGTGCCGCTTCCAGCACATTGATAAGTTCCCGGACATTTCCGGGCCATTCGCAGGTCGAAAGGATTTTCATGAATTCAAGGGAGACGCCTTTCACCCCGGTGCCGTAATTTTTGCCGAGTTGATGGATCTTATGTACGGCTATTTCCTGAATGTCCTTTTCCCGCAAGCGGAGCGGCGGCAGTTTTATCTCTATCGCCCGGATCCGGTAGAGCAGGTCTTCGCGAAACCTGTTCTCTTTCACCAATTGCCCCAGATCCCGATTGGTTGCGGCTACCAGGCGGAAATCGACGGCTCTTTCCGTGCCACCGATCGGCCTGACCTTTTTCTCCTGCAGCACCCTGAGCAACGCCTTTTGAATGGAGATCGCCAGGTCGCCTATTTCATCAAGAAAGAGCGTGCCGCCTTCGGCCTGGCGGATGAGCCCGTCGCGCCGCGTTTCCGCCCCGGTAAATGTCCCCTTTTCAAAGCCGAAAAAACTCGCTTCGGCCAGCGACTCGGTGATGGCCCCGCAATCGACCGCGACAAAACTGCCTGCAGCCCTCTTGCTGTTGTTATGGATGGCGCGGGCGAAAAGCTCCTTGCCGGTGCCTGTTTCCCCGGTTATGAGGACGCTGGCCGTGGTCACCGAGGCCTTCGCTACTTCATCGAGGCTGCACTGGATGGCGTACGAATTGCCGACTATCCCGGAACGGTTGAGCGAAACCGGCTCCTTGGCCGCCTTCTTCTCCTTCCGGTATTCCAGGGCTCTCAAAATGGGCAGCGAGACCTCATCGATGGTGAAAGGTTTCTGGATATAATCCCATGCCCCGTATTTAAAGGCAATTTTTGCTCCGCGGATATCGCCGGTACCGGTGATGATGATAACTTCCGGACGGCCTGCCGTTTTCAGGAGCTCGGGCAGGAGGGCCAGACCATTGCCGTCGGGCAGGTCGAGGTCAAGGAGAATCACATCCCAGGGTGTACTCAAGGCAAGCTTTCTTCCCTCGTCGACCGAAGAGGCAACGCCGGCCGTATGGCCCTGCCCGTCGAGGATATCCGACAAAAACAAACCGATCTTGGGATCGTCATCAATGATAAGTATATTTGCCACGCGAAGTTCTATTGTGTTTTCATTGCCAGAGCCTTCTGAATTGCCTCGGTCAATTCCCGGGCGAGAACCGGTTTCAACAAAATATCACATAAGCCGGCATATTGCTTCACATCTTCATTGATACCTTCCTTGAAGCCGGTGCAAAGAATAACCGGAATATTTGCATGAATCCGTTTAACCATTTTTACAAGCTCCAGTCCCGTCATCTTCGGCATCGCCATATCGGAGACAACCAGATCGAAAAATGCAGGATCCTTTTTAAAGATTTCATAGGCCTCAAGGCCGTTTGCGGCAGTGACAACCTCATAGCCGAGCTGCTCGAGGATCTCCTTGCCGGACCGGACGAAACCCTCTTCGTCATCGACCAAAAGAATCCTTTCGCTCCCCTCCTTCGGCGAACACGGCGTGGAAATCCGGCCGTCCAGATTGCCGCCTTCGAGCTTCGGCAGGAAGACGTGAAAACCGGCGCCTTGCCCAAGCCGGCTTTCGACGGTAATTGCGCCACCCATCTCACTGACCAGCCCATGAATCACCGCCAGCCCCATGCCGGTTCCCTCGCCTCGCGATTTAGTGGTAAAAAACGGTTCGAAAATTCTCTCCTGGATCTCGGGGCTGATGCCATGGCCATTATCGACGATACTGAGTTTCACATATCTGCCCGGCTCAATCCGATCGAGTTGACCGTTTTCCTCACTGACCTGAACTTCATCCAGGCGTATCTCCAGCATCCCGCCGTGTTCCTGCATGGCATGGGCGGAGTTGGTGCAGAGATTCATGACTATCTGATGAATATGCGTGGGATCGGCCCAGACCACACCGTCCTCGACGGCAAAAGTCCGCTTGATCTCGATCATCGCCGGCAGCGAAGCCCGTAGAAACTTTATCGTCTCCTTGATGATCGGCCCCAGGCAGATCGCCTCCTTTTTAACCTCAGTCTGGCGGCTGAAGGTCAGCATCTGTTTGATCAGACTTCTTGCCCGCAATCCTGCGCTGAGAATCTCTTCAAAATATTTTTCGACATTCTGCCCCTTTGCATAACGCATCTTGGCGGCCTCGGTAAAACCGAAAATCGAGGCCAGGATGTTATTAAAATCGTGGGCGATCCCACCGGCAAGAGTGCCGATCGCTTCCATTTTCTGGGCCTGCCGCATCTGCTTTTCCAGGTTGTTTCTGGCGGTGATATCCTCAATTATTCCTTCGACATATTGGGGTTTCCCCTGAGAGTCGGCCACAACATGAGCGGTCACCAGAGCGGCAAGCGACCGGCCGTCGCTCTTTTTCAACTCGACTTCGAGCCCTTTGATGGTACCTTCGCGAAACAGCATTTCCAGAACCATTTCCCTCATGTGAGGGTCCCGGTACATCTGTTTCACCGTTTTTTGCGTGAGGTCGCCTGCGCTTTTGTACTCCAGCATCTTAATAAATGCTGGATTTACCATGACATACCGACCATCGTAATCGGCGGATGAGCGAAAAACCCCGACCGGCAATTCTTCAACCAGCTGCTGATATCGTCTCTCGCTTTCGATTCGCGCCTTTTCCGCTTCCTGGCGGTCGATAATTTCACTTTCCAGCTTTTTATTGGTTTCGAGCAGGGACAACTCACGCTCTTTCACCCTGTTTGCCATGTAGTTGAACTTTTCCAGTATCCTCGCGATCTCAAAATGTTCGAAAGTACTGTCCTGCTCGCGGTAATTGCCGGCGGATATTTCTTCAATTCTGGTCATGAGATGATTCAAAGGCCTGCCCACCAACCGGCTGAAGAGCAGGGAGTTGGCGATCATCAAGCCGAGAACGACAAAGAGCATGGGCAGCATGGACCGAAAGAACATTTGAAAATTGTTCTTCTGATACAGTCTGGTGGTAAAGCCCAATTCCACCGTGCCGACCAGCACTTCGTTATAAAAAACCGGTTTCTTGTTGACGACGAGACTCGGTTCATGCTCGTTCACCATACTGAACAGAATATCTCCCTCTTCACTTGAAACCCTAAGCAGGGATACGACCTCGTTCTTTGAAAAGGTACTGCAGATGCTTGTTATCCAGTCCTGGTCGACATTCCACAGGGGAAGTTGCAGGTTGTCGGTAAGATAGGAGAGATACTCGGAATGATTGCTGAGAGAGGTTTTTTTCGATTCGTGGGAATAGAACCAGAGGCTGAAGATACTGGTTACCGTAAAAATTGAGAGGACGATAAAGATAAGCTTCCTGGTGAGATCTTTGGAAAGCTTTTTCTGTGCATTTTTCAGAACGGCCGTCATACGGGAACCTTCATCGGGACAAACGGGTTAATAAAAATTGATCAGCCCATGCTTATGTAATAACCGGGAGTATTCTCCGGTCCTTTTCATTTTTTTCAGTTCGCCGTCAAACTGCTTGCGCAACAGATGAAGATCCCGCTTTTTCGAGAAGGCGATATAACTCGGCAGGCTTTCTATCATCTTCGGCAGTCGTTCGACCTGCTTTTCTATCCCCATGTGCCTGATGGTATGTTCGGCGACATAATAAGTACTGGGCAGCAGATCTATCCTCCCCTTGGCAAGCTTCTGGAAATTGTGGGCCAGTTGATTTGCCTTATCAAGAAGGATGAACTGCCGATATTGATCGAACACCTGCCCATAGCTGATAGTCGAGACGATGCCGATCCTGGTATCCTGTATCGAGGAAATATGTCCGTTGAAATCCAGGGGGCTTCCTCTTTTTTTGTAGAAGTAGATCTCCTGCTCAAGCAGGACCTCCTCCGAATAGTCCAGGAACTTCTCCCTTTCGGCGTTTTTATAGGCTGTGAAAATTGCATCCGCTTTGCCGCTGCCCACCATCTTCATGGCTCTTGTCCAGGGCAGAACCCGGATAGTGACGGTATGCCCCAGCTTCCCCATGATCGTTCGGACAACCTCGACAACCGCACCTTCAGCCCGATGCTTGTCATTCTCATATTCCAGCGGAGGAAAGTGCAGGGTGACAAAAGTAAAATCCGCACAAAATCCCTGCATCCCGAAAAGGACCGAACCGCCTTGCAGCATCAGGAAAAAAAGGATCGTTTTATACATAGCGTCGTCAGTCTGAAATTCCAATCATTGAATAGAGCAAACTTGCCGGAGACTTCATCCTACCATATGCACTCGGGATAAAGATCGGCGAAATGCCTGGCGGCGGCATCTTCATTTTCGGCGGCAAATTCCTTTTGCAGGTCCCGGACGGTATCGGTCAGCACCACAATTTCTTTTAAATGATCGATAATCTGTTGCTGTTTTCTCTTCAGGACGTAAGCGGTTTGCAGATCGACGCGCTGAAACCGTATGCTGTTTCCCGGCGTCGCCTGGCCGATAAGATCGAGATCGCTGGAGATGACGGTTGCAATCTTGGTATAGCCGCCCACCGTCTGTTCAGCGAGAAGAATGATAGGCTGACCGTTGGGGGGGATCTGCACCCCGCCCGGGAGACTCGATTCGGAGATGATACTCGTGGGCTTGCCGGTCTTCTGGCGGATTTCCGGACCGCTGAGGCGATAGCCCATCCTGTTCGACTCGTGACTTACGATGAAGTCCGAGCTGAAAAACATGTCCAGTCCCTCGTCAAAATAATCGTCCTGGGGACCGGGAACGGCTCTGAGGATCTTCCTGTCGGGATATTTCGGCACAAGTTCAGCCGGAATTCGTCGTGGTTCCGGCAAGATTGGCCCGATTCCCCGGCAAAGTCCGTCTTCTTTTTGCAAAGGGCGGCCATGCAGGCCGCCGATTCCGGCGCCCACATTACAGGAGCGGCTGCCCATTACCGGGGGAACCTCGAATCCGCCGGTCACCGCGACATAGCTTCGGCAACCGGACTGTGCCCGGCCGATTTCCAGCACATCGCCGGTTTTGACCCGAAAGGACGACCAGCCGGCAACGGCTTGCCCGTTGAGAAAAATCGGCATATCCGCACCTGTTACCGCAACCCTTGCATGATCGAGGACAAAAAAACCCGGCCCGGTCACGGTACATTCCAGGACTGCCGCGTCGTCGCCGTTGCCGACCAGCAGATTTGCCAAGCTCGCGGCAAATACATCCATAGCCCCGCTGACCGGCACGCCATACCGTTGATAGCCGTAACGGCCACGGTCCTGCACGGTGGTGAAAAGCCCCGGAGAAAGCACCTTGAAAAGCTGATACGATATCGTCATCTTGTTTTTTGCCTGGAATCTCTTTACGGTTCAGTTGGATTTCACCGGTGCATCGGGCGTACGTCGATATTTTGTTCTTCAAGGGACTTGCGGATGGCCCGCACCATCTCCACGGCATGGGGATTGTCACCATGAACGCAGAGGGTCTGGGCGGCAAGTTCGATGGTATCTCCGCTCACAGCCTCGATGCAGCCCTCGGTGGCGATCTTCACCGCCCGCCGCACGACCTCTTCGGGATCGGTAATTACAGCCCCCGCATTCTGCCGCGGTGCGAGCGTTCCTTCCGGAGTATAAGCCCGGTCGGGAAAAGCTTCATAGGCAATGGAAAGCCCGTATTCCCTGCCGGCCTCGGCCATTACCCTGCCCTTCTGCCCGGCCAGGGTTACAAAGATGACGTTGCGGTTGACGCTTGATATGGCCTCGGCCACAGCCATTGCGGTCTCCTTGCTTTCAACTGCGGTGAGATAAAGACTGCCGTGGGGTTTGACATGGGTGAGCACGGTGCCGTTGGCCCTGCAGAAGGCATCCAGCGCGCCGATCTGGTAAATGAGGTAACACTTGAGTTCCTCGATGCCGACCTTCATGGGCCGTCTGCCGAACCCCAGCAGATCGGGATATCCCGGATGGGCACCGCAATTGATGCCGTTTCGGGCCGCCAACCTGACCGTTTTGTTCATCACCAGAGGATCGCCGGCATGCCACCCGCAGGCGATATTGGCGGAAGTGATATAGGGCATGACTTCTTCATCCATACCAAGTATATAGACACCGAAACTCTCTCCCAGATCGCAGTTCAAATCAATCGTTTTTCTTTCCATGGTTTCATCCGTTTGTAATTGTGCTTACAGATATCAGTCAGCTATCAGCTTTCAGCTGTCAGCCGCCAAAACATCAAACTCCTCTTCGCTTATCGACCTGAATTTGAGGATGTTGCCGGTACTGAGCAGAAAGGGATTTCCCCTGCCGTAATCGAACAATTTGAGCGGCGTTCTTCCTATCAACTGCCACCCCCCGGGGCTGGCGATGGGATAGACCCCCGTCTGCCCATTGGCAATGCCGACCGAACCGGCAGGAACCTTCTTTCTCGGCGACTGCAGCCGGGGGGTGTGCAGGGCTTCCGGCAGCCCGCCGAGAAATGGAAATCCCGGCGAAAACCCCAGCATGTAGACAAAATAGTCCGGCCGGCAGTGGAGATGAATCACTTCCTCCTCGGAAAGATTATGATTTGCCGCCACAAAGCTTAAGTCGGGCCCGAACCGGCCACCGTAACAAACCGGCAGTTCGACGACTTCCGGAGTCGGCAGGATTATGTCGCTCGTTTTCCGGTACAGTTCGACAAGTTTTTCCTGCAGTTGCCAAAACGTTGTGACAAGAGGATCATAGATCAGGGTAATCGACCGGTACGCCGGTGAATATTCCACCACACCATCGAGCCCTTCCTGATCCAGGGCCAGCATCATCGTCCGTATCCGTTGATGGATCAGCGGCGAAATGCCTTCTCCGAACTCCATCATCAATCCTTGATCCCCGGCTATACGAAAAAGAGGGCTATCATAAAGGGTTGTTGTCATCGTCAATTCATCCCGGATAATTTACGCCATGATTTTATCGAGCTGTCACTTCTTGGTGATTTACAAAAAACATGCCACAGCAAGCTTAAACTTTTGCGGCGAAATACCTGCGGTCAGGGCCAATCGAGCGGGGATCTTCAAACAACAAAACAGCAGCATATTCTCCTTTTCAAGAATTATTTCTTCATTATCGTAATGAGCGACTCTCCACTGCCCTGCAATCTTTTTGCCTTTGTTTCTTTTCAGCCAATTTGACGAAATGCTCAATTTTCACTAACTCTTTGAATTAATAATTCTTTCCTCGAAATCGACATTCCGTCCCCCTGACATGATTGATGAAATACTCAAAACGCTTCCGCCATCGACCCGTCTCTGCCCCTCAAGATAAGCAGACGATCATTCCATTTTGTTTAATTATTATATTCTATCAATATCTTACAAGACAAACAAGACCGGCCGCTCTGCTTTTACCCCATTGGGTATGTTTTTTGCTTTCCCTCAGCCCAGCCACGTAATATCGGCGAAAACGGATACCTTTCAAGGGCTGGGCCCGGAATTTACAACAAACGAGAAGAAGAGGTTGGCTTTATGGCGAAGAACAAGCTCAGGGAGCTGGTGATCAACAGAGACTGGTGCAAAGGCTGCGGCATCTGCGTCGGTTTTTGTCCGAAAAAAGTCCTGGAGCTCGACTCCAGGGAGAAGGTTATTGCAGTGCGCCCTGAGGAGTGCATCTGCTGCAGTCTCTGTGAATTGCGGTGTCCCGATCTGGCGATCGAGGTGCTGATGGATAAAGGTGACGACAATGACGAATAGCATTAAATTTATACAAGGCAACGAGGCCTGCGTCGAGGGGGCGCTCTATGCCGGCCTGGAGTTTTTTGCCGGCTACCCGATCACCCCGTCGACCGAAATCGCCGAACATCTCGCCGGGCGGTTGCCGGAACGCGGCGGCAAATTCATCCAGATGGAAGACGAGATCGCTTCGATGTGCGCCATCGTCGGCGCCTCGCTTACCGGCAGAAAAGTCATGACCGCGACCAGCGGACCGGGCTTTTCGCTGAAGCAGGAGGCCATCGGCTACGCCTGCATGGCGGAGATTCCCTGCGTTATCGCCAACGTCCAGCGGGGCGGCCCGTCGACCGGCAACCCGACCCACGTCAGCCAGGGCGACGTCAATCAGGCCCGCTGGGGTACCCACGGCGACCATAACATCATTGCCCTTACCGCCTCCAACCACCAGGACGTTTTTTCGATCACCGTCGATGCCTTCAATATGGCCGAGACCTACCGGACCCCGGTCATCCTCCTGCTTGACGAAGCGGTCGGCCATCTCCGCGAGAAGCTGGTCATTCCCGAAAAAGGCGAACTGCCGATCGTCGACCGGCTGCGGACCTCGGTGCCGAAAGGCGTCGATTACCATCCCTACCTGCCACGGGAAGACGGCCGTCTGCCGATGTCCGACTTCGGCGGCGACCATCGCTACAATGTCACCGGACTGTTCCACGACATGTGGGGTTTTCCCTCCAACAACCCGAAGGTGGTAAACGAGTTGCTCCGCCATCTGGTCGACAAGATCGACAACAATATCCAGACCATCACCCGCTACAAGGAACACTGTCTGGAGGGGGCCGAGTATATCCTCATCTCTTATGGTTCGTCGGCCCGTTCGGCCATCCATCTGGCCCAAAACAGGCGGAACAAAGGCGAGAAGATCGGGGTGCTCGAGTTGCAGTCGATCTGGCCCTTCCCGGTCGAGCTGGTGCGGGAAAAATGCGCCGGCGCGAAAGCCGTGCTGGTTGTCGAAATGAATATGGGTCAGGTCATGGCCCAGGTAAAAGCGGCGGTCGATGAGCCCGGCAAAGTCTTTCTTGCCAATCGAATCGACGGCAAATTGATAACACCATCGGATATCAAACGACTCCTGCGGGTCATCCAGGGGAGAGGAGTGTGACATGGCTGTAACAGATTACTTACGCGAACGTTTTTTCCCGCATATGTGGTGTCCGGGCTGCGGCCACGGCACGGTGCTCAATTCGCTGCTGCGGGCTATCGAAGAGCTGGGGTTGAACAAGAACGACATCGTCATGACCTCGGGGATAGGCTGCTCGGCCCGGATCTCCGGCTATGTCGATTTCCATTCCCTCCATACCATTCATGGAAGGGCCTTAACCTTTGCTACCGGGGTGAAGCTTGCCAGGCCTCATTTGAAGCTCCTCGTGCCGATGGGTGACGGCGACGCTTTAGCGATCGGCGGCAACCATTTCATCCATGCCGCGCGGCGCAATATCGACATCACCGCGATCATCATGAACAACCGGATCTACGGCATGACCGGCGGGCAGTTCTCCCCTCTTTCCGGCCCCGGCAAGAAGGCCACTACCGCGCCCTATCTGACCATCGACAGCGAGTTCGATATCGTCAAACTGGCCGAAGCGGCGGGAGCGACCTTTGTCGCCAGATCGACCACCTATCACGCCAAGGAGTGTATCGACTTCCTGAAAAAAGCGATCGACCATAAAGGTTTTTCGGTGGTCGAAATTCTCTCCCAGTGCCCGACCCATTACGGCCGCAAGAACAAAGAGGGCGACGCACCGCAGATGATGGAGAGCTACAAGAACAATACCGCAAAGATCGGCTCGAAGGCACTCGCGGAAAATCCTTCGCTGATCGCCCGGGGGATTTTTGTCGATGTCGAACGGCCTGAATATTGTCAGGAATACGACAAAATAATTGAACGTGCCATGAAGGGGTAATACCAATGAACAGGACCAGACTCGTCTTTTCCGGCTCCGGCGGCCAGGGGGTGATTACCGCCGCCATCATTTTAGCCGAAGCGGCCGTCATCCATGAGGGGATGAATGCCACCCAATCGCAAAGCTACGGCGCGGCGGCACGAGGCGGCGCCACCCGCAGCGATATCATCCTGTCGGATAATGAAATCAATTTCCCGGTGGTGACCCAGCCGAACATCCTCGTCTGTCTGACCCAGGAGGCCTACACCTCCTTTGCGCCGATCATCAGGCCGGGCGGCACGCTGCTCACCGACTCGCGGTTTGTCCAGACCACCAAGAAGGTCGATGCCCGGCAGATCGAGTTGCCGATCTATGATTCGGTCATGGAAAAAATCGGCAAACCGATCGTCTTCAATATCAGCGTGCTTGGTGTTCTTTTGGGTATTACCCCGCTGGTCAGGGATGAGTCGCTGCTTGCGGTGATAAAAGAACGGGTGCCGAAAGACTTCATCGGCCTCAATACCGATGCCTTTAATCTCGGCCTTTCGATCGGCCGGGGATATTTCTCGAATTAATAAGGTTCAACATGAAAATCCACGAATTTCAGGCAAAAGAGCTGTTCCGCAAATACGATGTCCCGGTGCCCGACGGGCAGTCTGTTGAAAGTGTAGAGGAAGCGGTGACGGTCTGTAAAAGGCTCGGCAGCTACCCGGTTGTTCTCAAGGCGCAGATTCATGCCGGCGGCAGGGGCAAAGGCGGCGGGGTCAAACTCGTCCGGTCGGAACAGGAGGCACGGGCCGCGGCCGATACCATTCTCGGCATGACGCTTATTACCCACCAGACCGGGCCGGAGGGAAAAGTAGTCAAAACCTTGCTGGTAGAGGCAGGGCAGGATATTGCCGAAGAACTTTACTTGAGTCTTCTGGTCGACCGTGAGACCGCCTCGATTATCATCGTCGGCTGCCGGGAAGGCGGGATGGATATAGAAGAAGTCGCGGCCAGAAGCCCCGAAAAGATTATCAAGGTTCAGGTCAATCCGCTCGTCGGCCTGCAGGGCTATCATATCCGTGAGCTGGCCTTCGGCCTTGCCCTTACAGGCAACGCCATGAAAAGCCTCGGCGGCCTGGTAAAAAATCTCTACCGGCTCTTTGTTGAAAACGACTGCTCGCTGGTCGAGATCAATCCGTTGATTATTACGAAGGCGGAGACGGTTATCGCTCTCGATGCAAAAGTCGATCTCGACTCCAACGCCCTCTTCCGCCATCCCGCCCAGCTGGCCTATCGCGATCTGAACGAGGAAGACCCGCTTGAGGTGGAGGCGTCGAGGTTCAACCTCAACTATATCAATCTCGACGGCAATGTCGGCAATATCGTCAATGGCGCTGGGTTGGCCATGGCGACCATGGATATCATCAAGCAGGCAGGGGCACAACCGGCCAACTTCATGGATGTCGGCGGCGGCGCCACCGCCGAGATGGTCGAAAACGGCCTGCGCATCATCCTTCGGGACGACAAGGTCAAAGCGGTTTTGATCAATATTTTCGGCGGCATCCTGCGCTGCGATGTCTTTGCCGAAGGTGTGGTTGCCGCCGCCAAGGCAATCGGCCTGAAAATCCCTATCGTGGTTCGCATGGAAGGCACCAATGTCGAGGCAGGCAAACAGATCCTGGCGGCCTCCGGGCTGAGTCTGATCAGTGCCGTCGACCTGCGCGATGCTGCGGCCAAGATCGCCGCTGCTGTGGCTTAAAAAATATTAGAAAGTTCAGGAGTGCAACGTGAGCATCTTTGTAAATAAAGACACAAAACTGATAGTACAGGGCATTACCGGCAAGGAAGGTCAATTCCATACCCGACAGTGCATTGAATACGGCACCCGGGTCGTCGGCGGAGTGACGCCCGGCAAGGGCGGCCAGAAAATGGACGGCGTCCCGGTCTTCAATACCGTCCGCGATGCGGTGGACAAGACAGGTGCCGACGCCGGAATGATATTCGTCCCCCCGGCCTTCTCAGCCGATGCGATCATGGAAGGCGCCGACGCGGGCCTTAGCCTGATCGTCGCCATCACCGAGGGCGTGCCGGTCATGGATATGCTGCGGGTGAAAAACTATCTCGCCACCAAAAACTGCCGCCTGATCGGCCCGAACTGCCCGGGAATCATCACCCCCGGTGAATGCAAGATCGGCATCATGCCAGGCAAGATCCATAAGCCGGGAGGTCCGGTAGGCGTGGTGTCCCGCTCCGGCACTCTGACCTATGAAGTGGTCGATCAGCTGACTAAGCTCGGCATCGGTCAGACCACCTGCGTCGGCATCGGCGGCGACCCGGTGAACGGCACCAATTTCATCGATGTGCTGCTGGCCTTCGAGGCCGATCCGGCCACCGAAGGCATCGTCATGGTCGGTGAGATCGGCGGCAATGCCGAAGAAGAGGCGGCCCTGTTCATCAAGCGCCACGTCACCAAACCGGTGGTCGGCTTTATCGCCGGACTCACCGCGCCTGCCGGCAGGCGGATGGGTCATGCCGGCGCGATTATCAGCGGAGGTTCCGGTACCGGTCAGGCAAAGATTGCCGCCTTTATGGAAAACGGCATTCATGTCTGCGAAAACCTCGGCCTTATCGGCCAGGTCAGTAAAGAGGCATTTGGTTTGTGACCTAACAGAGCAAAAATTCAATTCCGGGAGCCAAGAGGTTCCCGGGTAATGGTACATATAAATGAATATGGTACTTGAAAGTGGTCTCGAAACGCATTCCGTCAACTCTCCCCTGCCGCAAACCAACGGCGCCAACATCATCGGCAAGGCCCAGGCGGCGGGACTCGACCCGCGCGTCCTCTATGAGGCGGTCATCGATCTCTCAGCCGACGGCCTGTTAACCGCCAACTGCATCAACCTGGCCGCCGGCATCCTGTTAAAAGATCTGGGGCTGCCCGCCTATTTCTTTGCCCATATCCAAAAACCGGCCCTTGCCCAACTGCTGCAGTCGATCGCCTCGAATATCCGGGTGATGAACGGCAGAGTGGAGCTGTTCGGCCGGGTTGCCCACATCGACTTCAACCTCAACTATGGCAGCGAAGGTCAGCGCGTCAGAATCGCCACGGAAGAGACCCGCGACAGCATGGAGAGTCTGCTCGAAAATCTCATCTCCGGCCACCGCCGGGAATATTATTACAGCCCCGACAGCGGCTATTACACCTATATCATCCGCCCGGAAACGGTAGCCGATTTCCCCTCCGAGGCTTACAACGGCTCGCGATTTCTTTTTTCGCTTGCCGGCGATTATGATGCTACCCCGCTGCCGACGAGAAAACGCTACGAAAAATTCCTCCAGCAGTGTGAAGGCGCGGTCACCCCGCCGATCGAGGTCTTCAATCTGCCCGAGACCGGCGAGACCCGGCTGATGTTCAAGTCCGATTTCGAGTCGCCGCAACTGCCGATCCTGCGAAAGATCCTCGCCGACCGCGGCTACACTCTGGTCCGGGCCTACTGGGAGCCGTATCTGGCCAAGACCCAGGTGCCCTCCTCGATCTGCTCAATCTATATCAGGGAAGAGCTCAACCGCCGCGATGAGCAGATTTTGACCCGCGACCTGCGGGCCTTTCTGGCGTTTGCCCTCAGTCCGATAGGGGACTTGTATATCGGCTCGAGGCTCAGTTTCAAGGAGATGCTTTTTGCCGGCAACGCCATCGATTTCACCCATCTCTTTATCTTCAAGGAGAGCGAGAATGCCACGGACCGGGAGATCATGGGCAACCTGATCAACAAGGATCATCAGGACGCCTTTGCCAAACGGATCCAGGACTCGAACAAATCGACCTACGGCGCGACCCTTATCGCCCAGACCGTCCGCAATCATCCCGACCTCATTCAACTGCTCTACCGTCTGTTCGAAAAACGGTTCGCCCCGGAGTGCCGCAAAAAAATCACTGCGGCCGAACTTGAGCTGGAGTGGCAGGACTTCGAGAAAAAAATCAGCAGCCGGTTTATCGATTTCAGCCTTGGTTACGATATCTTCCGGTTCATGTTCAAGATCGTTTCCTGCACCCTGAAGACCAATTTTTTCAGTGACGAGAAACGGTCATATTCCTTCCGCTTCGATAACCGGATTCTCGACCCTCTGGTCTTCAGCCAGTTTGTCCATGGCATCTTTTTTGTCAACGGCCATTATTCATGCGGCACCCATCTGCGGGCAGGCGATATCGCGAGAGGCGGCCTGCGCCTTATCCGGGTGTCCCGGTCAAACCATGCGGCCGAACTGGACAACGCCGTGCTCCTTAATTATGCCCTCGGCCCCAAGGCCCAGCGGATAAAACACAAGGACATCTGCGAAAGCGGCTCCAAGGGCGTTGTCGTCCCGCATCCCGCCTATGCCGAATACGCCCTTGACGCCCTCTACGATTACACCGAAGGGATCATGGACCTCATCCTCCTGCAGGATAAATCGATTATCGATTACTACGGCCGGCCGGAGATGGTCTTTTTCGGGCCCGACGAAGGCACCGCCCAGCTCATGGACGCGGTGTCGCTGAGAGCTAAGGCGCGCGGCTACCGGTTCTGGCGGACGCTTACCACCGGCAAGAGCTTCGGCATCCCCCACGATACCTACGGCCTGCTCGAATCCGGCGAGACCTTCGCCCTCTACAGCCGGGGCGCGGAAGGGGTGGAACTGCAGGTTGACGGCTCGTCGCGGCTTATCACCACCGACATGGCCAGGGTCTATGCCGAGATCGGCGACAACATCGCCATCAGCGGCATGACCACCACTTCGGTGATGAGCGCCTTCCGGACCCTCATCGGTCATTACGGCGCGGGCGAGAAAAAGCTGAACCTGATGATCACCGGCGGCCCCGACGGCGATCTCGGCGCCAACGAGATCCAGTGCTACAAAGGCAAAATCTGCCTGATCATCGACGGCGGCTCGGTTCTTTTCGATCCGCAGGGCCTGGACAAAAAAGAACTGCGCCAACTGGCCATGCAGCGCAACTCGGTGCCGCGCACCAACTCGCTCGGTTATCCGAGCGAAAAACTCAGCGCGGCAGGCTTCATGGTGCCGCTCAAGGGCCGCAACATCACCCTGCCGGACGGCACGGTTATTGAAGACGGCGCCCTCTTCCACCGCACCTTCCTGGTCGATCCCGGCAGCCGCAGATACATTCAGGATGCGAATATCCGCGCCTTTATTCCCTGCGGCGGCTTCAAGGACACCGTCAACCAGGGCAATGTCCGGCTGTTTCTCGATAATTTTCAGGAGCTGGAGTTTATCGTCGAAGGCGCCAACGTCTTCTTCTCCGACGGCGCCAGGCGGCATATCGCCACGGCCAGCCGAATCAAGCAGATCAAGGATACCACCGCCAACAAAGGCGGGGTCTTCAGCAGCTCGATCGCCGAGGTGCTGACCGCCTTTTTACTCGGCGACGACTATGAAGATAAGCTGTTGAACGATCAGACCACCCGGTGGGCTTTGATTAAGGATATCATGCTGCTGGTGGAACGGTATGCGAGAGAGGAGACGGCGATGCTGATCCGGCTCCATGAAGCTCAGCCCGAAATACCGCTGTTCGATCTGTCGCAGCAATCGAGCGAATACATCTTCGCCCTGCAGGCCGAGCTGGAGAAAGCCCTCGACCGGCTGCCGGCCGACGGGCCGCTGGTCGGCAGGATCCTGGAACAATATATCCCGGCCGTCCTGATCGACCGGCTTGGTCTTGCTTCCATCCGGACCATCCTCGACGCCCCGGAGCTGCAGCCCTACCGCAACACGATTATTACCAAGAAACTGGCATCGCTGGCCTTTTACCGGTTCGGCGCAGACTGGGACGGTTTTCTGAAACGATTTGCAAAAGACATGGAAAGAACTCTCCATTCAGTCGTGGAATGACAGCAGAGGTGGGTTCACTCTTTTTGTGAACCCACCAGGAAACAATTGAAAGGACCCAATAATATGAAAAAGATGAAAGAGACCAGACTCCGTGTCCTCGGTATTCTCAGCGAAAATCTTAAAAACCCGCAACCACAGGTGGTGGGGATTGAAAAAATCGCCGACGAACTGCAGTTGAGTATCGCCCAGACCAGGCAGCTCCTCCTGATAATGGCTGAGGCCGGAGAAATAGAGAGCGATATGGAAGGACAATATTCGCTTATTACCCCGGCCGGCCTCTTTTGGCTGACTTCGATGCAGGAAGGCGCATGATCGTGATGACCTTACCGCAAGGTTAGGAGCCGTTACGAAATAACCAGGCCATTTTCAACCATTTCGTTACGGCTCCTTAGACCGTTCCGGGCATTACCTTGCCCATGTTATTTTTTGACAACGGCTTACTTCCCTCCGGCCTCTTAATCGGGACTGTTGCTCCCCTCCTGCTTGACCAGTTGTTCTCTCGTGTACTTGAGCAGGTTCTCAACCGGGAGGGTATGCACCTTGAAATACTGATCGCGCCCCGATTGTTTCAACACGAAATAGTCGGCGGCGGATTTGGCAAAACGATATTCCGCCCTGGTACCGTCCTTGAAAGAGACCGTGAAAGAAACCGTATCGGCGAAAGCCGGCTGATCGTTGAACAGCACCTGAACATCCTGCGGGTCGAGGACATCCTGGATGGTCAGATTACCGGCTTCGTTCAACAGGTTATCTGCAGCCTCGCTGTCTGTCTGCCGCCCTTCCTCCAGGTTTTCCAGCTGCCAGGTATCGTCTTTTTTAAGCAGGGTAAAATCGGCAAAAGCCAGTGAGTCGACATCTTCCGCCTTGAACATGAAGAGAGTCTTATCGAGCCATTTATCGGCGCCGGTTTCCAGATCAAAGTTGCTGAGGGCAACGATAAAAACGGCATCGGTACCGGCCACTCTGGCATGAACCTGGCGAAAACCGGGGGAAGACCCGACATAGAGATCGCCGACAACCCGGTCGCCTTCCCTCAGCACCACATGGCGCTCAAAACCATCATCGGCCACCTGGAATCGTTTGGCCGCCTCATTCGAAGTGGCAACGGTAAAGCCCTGCTTCAGATCGGCCAGCTTGGCAAGGAGAGCAGTTACCTGTTCGTCCCCTGCCGGTGCGGCAAAGGAATCGGGAAGTACCCAGCCGGACTCCTTCTTCTGTAACACCAACCGTTCACCTTCCGGCCCGGTGATCTCGAGAGCAGTTACAGAATCGGCAGCAAAGCTGAAAAGCGGCGTGGCAGGCGATACCGGGAGATTTCCCGTATCGATCCTGTTCAAGGCCACTGCCAGGGTGAGCTGAATCGCAAGTAAAGCCGCTGCGGCGATAATTATCCTGCGCATAATCATATCCTCCCTGCGCTTTCTCGCAGAAGTGCGAGGTGGCGTTTTTCGGTTCCTTTCCGCATCGAATTCCTGACAAACCAGATCGTCAGCAGGCCGAGAGAGGCCAGGCCGTAGTTGAGATACTCCCAGAACAGCTGCATGTTCCTGGTCATCGGCATGAGAGGTCGGGAATAATGACTTCTGCCGCGAATTGTCAGAAGCCCGCGTTCCTCAAGAGACCAGTCGACGGCATTGGCCATCAGCTGTACCGGTCCGAGATAGGAGGTGCGCATGACACTGGAGCCTATTCCCAACACGGTGTCGCTTAAAAAGGTGTGCGAAGAAAAGAGGATGATTCGAGCGCTTTCGGGAGATTTATCGATCTGCCGAGCGATTACCTGGGTCTTTTTCTCCTCCTCTTCGTGTTGATGTCCGTCATCCTCGTCCTCATGATTCTCGCCGTCACTTGCCAGAAGCGGCGAAGGCTTGCCGGCAAAATAGGATGAAAACCGTCCTTCGACAACCAAGCCAAGCAGCTTTTTCCCTTGATCCTTGCCGACAGGGAAGCCAAGATCGCCATGGGTGCGAAAATCCGGCTGGATGTCAGTCTGGCCGGAAGCCCAGCTCTCTTCCGAACTTTCCAGCAGACGGATCACCGTTCTCTCTTTATTCTTTTCTTCATCGACGGTTATCGGCGACGGCCAGTTCATGGTCAACTGGTTGAGACCGGTGAGCAGCCCGCTCTCCAGGTTCATCGCATCGGGTCTCACATCGACAAAATAGGGATAATCGACCATCCGGGTTTCCTGAACCGTAAACCCGCCCACCTGTCGCTGCACCGGCACGGGAAATGCGCTGTTCCGGGGATCGAGGACCATTTCCTCGTCAATTGTAATCCCCTGGAACCGCAGCCACTCCTCCAGCCCCGTCGGCTTTCTTTCGACAGCCAGTTGCCGGTCAAGACCGATACTGAAAGGAGAGGTGGCAAGGACTACGGTGCCGCCCTGCATGAGAAACTGATCGACCGCGAACAGCTGCTTTTCACTCAAAGCTTCGGGAGCTATCACCATGAGCAGATCGGCCTCGTCGGGAACTCTGCCGTTTACCAGATCGGCCGGAGTGACGGTATGCTCCTTATTGAGGACTTCCTGCAGGATTTCAAATTGCATTCCCTCCCCCGGCATGCCGAACTGGGGCATCGGCGGAGCCGAATTGGGCACATTGAGAGCCACGGTTTTGGTAAAACCGGCGGCGAATCGTTTCATGCCGGCATCGATCGATCTTTTGAGACTTTCTTTGGCCAGATCCTCCGGCAGCGGAATCTCGACGACCTGCTCGCCGCTGGCCAGAGTCATATAGTACCAGAAGGGCCGCTCGTCAAAGAGGCTCGCAGCCATTGGCCTGAAACCGTATTCCCTGCCGATCTGTTCGGCGACGGCACCATTATCGGCATCGGGATCGAGCATCCGGCTGGAAAATAATTTTCCGCCCTGCTCCTGCATCTCCGTGAGAATTGCCTGCAGGTCCTTTTTCAGGTCGACCAATTCCTCAGGCAGTTTCGCATCGGGAGACATATAGCCGGTAAAAACAACCGGCCTGCCGATACCGGCGAAGAGATCGCCCCCCCCCTGATAGCTGAAGAGAACCTTCTTGATCGCTCTGGTTATATCGTATTCCGGGTTGCGCAGCTCGACGTCGAGATCCTGCTCGCTTGCCACCTTCACTTCGATCAGATCGCGGAAACCGAGGGTTTCGAATTGATCTCCATATTGGATGAGCAAGTCGAAGTACGAGTTGGTCACCGAGGCCTGGTATTTACTGGCGGTCTCCAAAGGTACCGGCCGGATCCCGTACTTCTGGCCGGCCTCCTGCTCAAGCTCCGGATGCTCGAGCGGATCGACAAACTCGACATGCACCTTGCCGCCGCCGGCAACGGCATATTCCTGCACCAGATTGCGAATCCGCGGCACTAAAGGGGCAAGGAGGGGATGGGTCTGCGCGGAAAAATAACCGCGAATGAGCAACGGCTCCTTGAGCTGACCAAGGTAGTTCCTGGTCGCCTGCGAAATGGAATAGATATTTCCTTTGGTCATATCGGCGCGCAGAACGCCGATTGGCGCCAGCCAGAAATTGGCCGCCAGAAAATTAGCGACTATCAACCCGCACGCCAGCTGCCAGCTGCGATGCCGGGCGTTGGTCGGGTTATCCGCCCAGCGGATTTTCTCCAGGCCGTAGATATTGAGACAGAGAAACACCCCCATGATGCTGAGGTAAAAATAGAGGTCGCGCAGATCAATCACGCCGCGGGTAATCGAATTGAACCGGGACCCCGAACCAAGCAATTGCAGGAGCTCGGAACCACGGTTACCGAAAAAGGCGATCAGCGTTTCGGAACCCAGCAGATAGAAAAAAGAACAGACAAGCGTGGTGGTAATGAGGCTGACAATCTGATTCTCCGACTTCACGCTGATATAGAGGCCGATTGCGATATACGCCGCCGCGAGAAACAAGGTGGCGATATACCCGCCGATGACCGGCCCCCAGTCGAGCCGGCCGAGAAGACCAACGGTAAGCGGCAGAGGCAGGGTGAGAAGAAGCGACAGCGCGACCAGACCGAGGCAGGCTGCAAACTTCCCCAGCACCAGCGACCAGGTCGGAACCGGCGAGGTGAGCAAGAGCTCGAGCGTGCCGGACCGCCTCTCTTCCGCCCATAGCCGCATGGTCACTGCCGCGGTGAGGAAGATCAAGAGAATCGGCATCCAGGCAAAGAGCGGCCGCACTTCGGTAATGTTGCCGGCAAAAAACCTTTCCACCCAGAAGAAAATAAACAGCGTCACCGCCAGGAAGACCCCGATAAAAATAAAAGCGACAGGTGTTCCGAAAAATGAATCGAACTCCTTTTTTGCTATACGAAAAACTGTATTCATCTCTTTCGCATCCCTCCTATTGAGCACTTAATTCGGCAAAGACGGTTTCAAGATTCCGGGACTCAAAAGTCATTGCATAGAGCCGCCAGCCTTTTTCATGAACGGCGTGAGCGATGCTCGCCGCAGTCGGATAACGGGGATCCGCAGCATCGAGCGACAGGGCATAGGTGATGCCCGGCCGCCCGGATTGCGGACCGGAAACCAGCGGAGTTACCGCCCGGACGCCATGAAGTTCGCGGAGAAAAACACCCGCATCGCGATGCTCCCCTTCAATCGACAGCAATAATCGGCCTTCGGTCTGCAGGGCATCGAGGCGGGAATCGAGCACCTTTCTACCATTCTTCAAGATAATGACCCGATCGCAGATCGCCTGGACCTCCTGCAGGATATGGGTCGAGATAATGATCGTCGAGTTTTTCGCCAGCTCCGTTATCAATGTCCGCATATGCTGGATCTGGGTCGGATCGAGACCGTTGGTCGGTTCATCCAGGATAAGAATCCCGGGATTGTGCAGAATGGCCTGGGCCACCCCGGTTCGCTGACGGTATCCACGCGACAGGGTGGCAATAGGCTGGATGGCCTTGTCCTGCAGCTCCGTTCTGGCAATCGCCGCGGTAATGAGCGGTGCTCTGTCATTTTCCGATAATCCGTGTAAAGCCGCCGCATAATCGAGATAATCGATCACCGTCATTTCCGGGTACACCGGGCAATTTTCCGGCAAGTAGCCGATCTCCCGCTGGCTCCCTCGTCTGTCGGCAGCTATTTCCCGGCCATTGATGGTGATCGTGCCGCTGGTCGGTTCGAGATATCCGGTGATCATTTTCATTATCGTGGTCTTGCCGGCGCCGTTGTGCCCGAGGAGACCGACAATCTCGCCCGGCAATATCCTGAACGAAACATCGTCAACCGCTGCAAAATCACCATATTTTCGAGTAATACCATCAACTTTGATCATCTTGCGACTCCATGCTTAAAAATTACAACCTGCCAACATCCCGAAACAGCCCATGCAGCTAAATTATATATTATATTTCATTTAGTTAGCAGTTTTTTCAGATTTATCCTGATCGGCAGAAAAATAAAAACGGTTGGCAGGTTGTCAAGAGTACTTGCGGAGAAATGAGCACAAGCCCTTTGATTTTCAAACAGCAACTTCTTACTTGTACTCTATACCGGCAGCGCAGCCACCACCTTTCACCCTTTCATATCTTGCCGGTGTTTGTTTCCTTTCAGCCCAACCCGGAGGAAAAGATGAAACAGAGTCCCCGCATACTTGCCTGCAGCAAAACAGATCAGGGCCTGCGGCGTCCTCGCAACGAAGATGTGTGCATGGCGGATAAAGATCACCGCTTCTTCATGGTTGCCGATGGCATGGGAGGGAGAGCCGGGGGAGATGTGGCCAGTGCCCTTTTCCTCGAAGCGGTTATCGAAATTTTCGGCATCCGGGAAGAACTGCCGCCGGCAAAAGCCTATGCGAAAATCGAAGCGGCCTTTTCACTTGCCAATAAGAAAATTCTTGCCCATGTCGCTTTCAATCCCCATCATGCAGGCATGGGTTGTACCGCAGAACTTTTAATCTTCTGCCGGAATTACTACCTCCTGGGACATGTCGGCGACAGTCGGACCTATGTCTTTCGCAACGGAAGACTTATTCAGCTCACCCACGATCATTCTCTTGTCCAGGCGCAGCTCGAAAGGGGGGAAATCACCCCGGGGCAGGCACAGACAAGTCGATTCCGCAATGTTCTTCTGCGGGCAGTCGGAGTCGATACAACAATTGCCGTCGATATCTTAAGTGGCAGGTTCCATCCGGGAGATATTTTCCTCCTCTGTACCGATGGCCTGCACGGCATGCTCGGGAATGGCGAAATTGAATCGGTATTGGCCTTTCATGCTTCCCTTCCCATGAAAGCCGACATGTTGATAAAAATAGCCAATGATGCCGGAGGGAACGATAACATTTCAGTGACCCTTGCCGAAATTATCGCATAACCGTTCCGGAATTCTCTTCTTGATTCTCACGCCATTACTGCCTATGAGTACAAGGTGTTTTCCCTGTCGGAAAGACTCGATATGGAATGGAATCGTGCAGATTCTTTCCGGCAGATAACAGGATCTTTCACCGCAAGGTATACAATATGCAAAACAAACTCTTCTCTCCGTTACAGCTTGGACCCCTCCAGCTCCCCAACAGGATCATCATGGCCCCTCTTACCCGGGGAAGAGCCGGAACCTCGAGAATTCCCAACGATCTGATGGTCGCCTACTATACCCAAAGGGCCTCCGCCGGCCTCATTATCACCGAAGCGACCGCCGTCTCCCCCGACGGTTATGGATGGCTGGGAGCTCCGGCGATGTACGCCGATGAGCAGCAGCAGGCATGGCAGAAGGTTACCGAGTCCGTGCACCGGGCAGGCGGGCGGATCTTCATGCAGCTCTGGCACATGGGAAGGGTTTCGCATCCCGATTTCCTCGGAGGCGAGTTACCGGTCGGACCATCGCCGATTGCGGCCGACGGCATGGCAGAGACCCCGACGGGCAATAAACCCTATGTTGTCCCCCGCGAGCTCACCGAAAAGGATATGGCGAGAATTGTAGAAAGTTATAAAGAGGCAACGAAGCGAGCACTGGCCGCGGGTTTTGACGGGGTTGAGATCCATTCCGCCAACGGCTACCTGCTCGATCAATTTCTCCGCGACGGTTCGAATCAACGAAAGGACGAATACGGCGGAAGCATTGAAAACCGGTTACGTTTTCCCCTGCAGGTGGTCGATGCGGTGGTTCGGATTGCCGGGCCGGAGAGGGTCGGGCTGCGAATATCTCCGGTCAATCCGTATAACGACATGCGCGACAGCGATCCGGCAAAGCTCTTTTCCAGCTATGCAAAAGAACTGGCGAAACGTGGTCTCGTGTACCTGCATGTTCTTGAAGCCCTGCCGGGACATTTTTTTTACCTCAAGGAATATGACCCCATTCTGCCTGCTCTGCGCGAAGTCTTCCCCGCAGTGCTGCTTGCCAATTGCGGTTATCAGCTGGAAAGTGCCGTCGCGCTCCTTGATCGTAATGGAGCCGACGCCATCGCCTTCGGCACATTGTTTCTTGCAAATCCCGACCTGGTGGAAAGGCTGCGGACCGGCGCCGTCTTGAACCTCCCCGACATGGCAACATTTTATACTCCAGGTCCGGCCGGATATACAGATTATCCGTTTTTAAGTGAGGAGAATTAAGATAAGATGAGCTTTATAATTATCTGAGATAAAATAATTAGGAAAAGGAACATGATCAGAAAAGTGCTCTTGGTAGATGACGATCCGATTTTGCGCATTGCGCTGGAGAAGCGTCTTGCCGCTTTCAGCGATTCCTTTACTGTGATCACGGCAAGTGATGGATTTGAAGCAGTACAACAGCTTAAAAATTATTCTTTTTCTCTCATTATCCTTGATCTGATCATGCCCCGAATGGACGGCATGAGTCTCATGGCCCATATTCGAGAAAAGTATGCGGACCTGCCGGTCATCGTCATCTCCTCGATGCGGGCTCCCGAAATGCAGAAAATGGTCAAGTCGAACGGCGTCCTGGCCTATCTCAGTAAACCTTTCCAGGCCGAAGCTCTTGTTTCGGTAATCATGAACAGTTTAAGAAAGGAAGCGGGCGGTGGCATTATGCATGATGTCTCGCCAACTGTATTCCTACAACTCATTGAAATGGAAGGAAAAACATGCACGATACGGATTTTCGATAATGTTTCCGAAGCAGGAGGGGTATTGTATTTCATCGATGGTCGGCTGGTCGATGCACGAGTCGGCGACCGGCACGGTATCGATGCGGCATATAAGGTATGTACCTGGGAGGTTGTGACGCTTTTTATGCAGAATGAATGCGAAGTCAGGGAAAACATTATCAACAGCGGACTTCAGCCAATCATCATGAAGGCTGTCGGCATGAAAGATGAGTCGGATAATCCCGATGACTACAGCGAGGATAACGGGGAGGAAGAATCGGAACCGATTTCTGCTGCCGGCAAAATGCCCGGCTCTCTTCATGACATCAGGACACTGCTGCTGAAAGAAGGCTGTGCAGACTTTAATCTGGAAGAATTATCCTTCGACGAGACCATGGCAAAGATTGTCGATCAGCTGAATAAACTTGGCACCGGTTCCGGTTTTGGCAATTTTCAGGTGGCTTCCGTGGCAACAGGAAAAAAACATGATCTGATAATTTTACCTGGACAACCAGCCCCGGTGATCTCCATCAGTCCAGGCTCCGCCCAGGAACGGATCATTGAAATATTACGGACTCATGACCAGGTACAGTTCAACCGCCGGCAGTAAGCCGTTATCAAAAAATAACATGGCCAAGGTAATGCCCGGAACGGTCTAAGGAGCCGTAACGAAATGGTTGAAAATGGCCGACAAATCTATTTTCCCTTGCCGGCCACCTGCTGCATTTCCATCTGACTGAGTTCGTCCTGAAACTCCACATGCACCGAATAGTCGTTGCCGACGAAGTCATGGCAGCGAACGGCTTTGACTACCGCGTTACAGGAAAAAGATGTCCGAGAGGCATCTGTGCGGATATTAACCCTGATTTGTTTGCCGAGCAGAGCGGCGGCATTTTTCTTTTTGGAAAAACGAAGACTGAAAGACAGACCGCCTCTTGAGATATCGAGAAGGTCTCCTTTTGCCCCGATCCCTGTCTCCTTGCCCTGTTCATCAAGCAGAATAATAGTCGCCCTGCCTGAGGTTTTTTTTCTCTCAAACCGTCTCCTGGTTCTTCTCGTCCTGCTGAAGAGCGTATCGGGCGATTGAAACCGGGCACAAAAATCCATTAATTTGGAATACAGGGCAGGATATGCTTCCTTCTGACCCTGCAGCTTTTCCCACGAAAGCACAGAGATCTCTGCCCCCATACTTCTGGCATTTACAGTCCACACCGAAATTTCGAAAAATGTTCCGACTCCCATTATCTCGCCCGGCCCGATAATTTTAAGGGGAATCTCCCGGTCTTGACTGACAGCATACAGTTGCACCCGCCCACTGTTGACAAAGAACAATGAGGAAAGAAATTCCCCTTGGGTTGCAACCATCTCGCCATCGGCATAGTTGCGGGGCGTCATCGCGTGGTAAAGAGACGAGAACTCTTCAGAGGAGAGGGTCTGGGCCAGATCTCTCCAGATTACGACGTGTTCACTGCTGATTGACGTTCGTTTTGCTTCCTCGATGATTTCTGCCGCCCTGATAATTTCCCTCAATGACATCGAATCGATCCGGATAAGCCAATCACGCAGCCTCTCTGCCCGGTGAAACTGTTTTTCGCCGGCAGCAGTCTCGATGTTCTGCATGATCAGGGAAATCGCTTCATTCTTTCTGCCGGCTCCGAGCAGCTCCTCGATTCGCTGCTGTTCCGGCATCGCTTCGGCAACATGATGCTGCTTCTGGCGAGCAGGCTGAACAGCTGTGCGGCTTTCTGCTTTTTGATCTGTCTCCCCCGCCGGGGAATCCGATGCTTTCCCCGTGACGGGCATTTCCAGTTCCAGCTGCTGTACCGAGACTCTGGCGGCTTTTTCGACAGCATCATGGAGCGGACCTTTCCCCGGTCCGTATTCCGAGAGAAATTCGTTAAGAGCGTCCAAGGCGCCGTACGACGAACTATGACCAAGAGTCTCACAGAGAGATAGCTGCAGTTTGTCTCGATTTTGCGGGTCAAACTGAGCTTCTTTCTGCAGCAGGTCGATCAGGATGGCGGTGACTTCCCTATCCGCCAGAGGAGCAAGCGCTTTGATAACATGCGGTTTAAGTGTTTCTTCGGCCTCTGCCAGCATTTTCAGCAGAACTCTTTTCCGGACGACCGTTTCACCCAGCTTTTCCTGGACATTGATGCATGCCATCTTCACCTTATTCAGGCTTCTGGCATTCTTCATGCCGACGATCACATAACCAAGCTGGTTATGGTGAATGTAATACCGACCTCTTTCAAATAACAGCTCTGCCCTCAACGGTCCGGCCAGACCGGCAATAATTACATTCCAGCGGGCAATCTCCCCGTCTCCCTTCAGCAAGCCATCGACGTGCTTGCCAAAAAGCAACTCCCCGTAATTGGAGAGAAGAATCACATCCTGAATCGAATCAAGCTGCAATATCTTGCTCAAGAAGGTGTGCATAGAGACGTTTCCGATCTTAAAATTTACTTCCATTTGTTCCCTGCACCGGCATGATTCCATCGTCGGCAGTTTTTATGGGAACGGAGGAAAACTGTACCCAGTTTGAGCAGTTCCGGCAAGCTATTCAAGTACTGCAATCCGATCCGCTTCTCTCGAACTGCGGATGAAGATGAGATTTTTGAAAAAAATTAAAGATGGAAAGCAAAAGTACAACTGGTGGACGTATCTTGAAAAAACCTGCCTAAGTCGACGATCTCCAAGGCATATAAAAGACGGCGCCGTTGACTGCACGTTCTCCAGGCGATTCTTAAAAAAGAAGTCGATGCCGCACAAGTTTAGGTGCATGAGCAGCAAGAGAAGCAAGGATAAACACCAGCAGCACTGTTTCTTGAGCCGGCAGGAATCCATGATATGCAGCGCCCAGCAGCACCAGCTTCAATACAGTCGATGCGCCGGATATTTCCCGGTAGATCTGCCGATGCCTCATCCACTCGGTAAATAATAGCGCTGCCCCGCTGCCGAAAGCAATTACTACATACATCAAAGGCGGACGAGCAATCTCGAGGAGAAGGAAAGAGGAGAGAAAAACGGCAGCACCTACCAGATGAAAAGCCCTGATCAAAATGGAGAGACTCAGCACCCAGTAAGGACGTTGGCCAATCCGGCCCATCTTGTTTCCGTCAATCCCGTCAGTCTTCCATCTGTCCGTCATTTTTTCGTCCACCCCAGAGACTCTTTCTCGGATTCAAATGCATTAGATCTCACCTTCAACCCGGTCGCTATGATTATCGCAGGTATCATTTCGTACTTCAAGCACTTCAGCATCTCCGCCTGAAGATTCATCTGAGCTTTAACGTACCCCAGTTGTCCATCTGCCGCACAATCCAGCGGACCCGGCTTTTGATGTATGTTCCCGGTGGATTCGCGACGTACATTCTCGGGTTGGGCAGGACAGCGGCAATCGCTGCAGCCTGGGTTTTTGACAGATTTTTTGCACTTGTTTTAAAATAGAATTGCGAAGCGGCTTCTGCGCCATACACTCCATCTGCCATTTCAATACTGTTCAGATAAACCTCCAGAATGCGTTCCTTGCTCCAGACGAGTTCGATGAGAACGGTAAAATATACTTCAACTCCTTTCCGAATCCAGCTTCTGGAAGGCCAGAGAAAGACATTTTTCGCGGTTTGCTGGGAGATGGTACTGGCGCCGCGCAACCGTTTATCCGCCTTCAGGGAAGCTCCGAGTGAATGTTCGATGGCCTTGAAGTCAAAGCCGAAATGATCCATGAAATTCTGATCTTCACTGCAGACAACCGCCAGCGCCAGATTCCTCGATATCGCATCGATCGATACCCAGTGGTGCTTCATTTGGAGTTTCTTGCCTGAAGACAGCTGTTCGGCACTGCGGATCAGCATCAATGGCGTGACATAAACAGGAACAAACCGGAATAACACCACGAAAAAGATGGATACTCCGACACAGCCGACTGCAAATCTCCATAAGAATCGAAAGATTCTTTTTCCCGACTTATTACTCATGATTTGGAATACGTTTAACACCCCACAAGGGGGACTCTTTTCAGTGCCCCCTTGTGGGGTATAAGTACCTTCACGAAATTGGCAGGGACAAACCGATGTTTGAATCAGGTCCATCCGACACATTACCTTACTCTACCAATACCCCACAAGGTACCAAAAAAAGGTTCATCCGACTTAAGCGTACTTTTCGTTCCATTGTTATCGCTATCGCTATCGGGATCGCTATCGGGATCGCTTTTTAATTCGGGGTGTTGCCTTCTGAGTAGTGAAAACGTTTCCCTTAGATAGCTATGATTTACGCATTTTCTACTCGATTTCGATTTCGATCCCGATAGCGATATCGACAAGAGTGTGTCGAACAGGCGTACTTTCCATTTGTTCAAGTATTTATTCCATTGCGGGTGTCAGGATTCAAATGTAATGATTAGACTGTCATTCATCCTTAACCGAAAGATTCATAAACAACATCTTACAGGAGATTTGCAATGGGCGATAAAGGTGGGAAAAAGGACAAGGAAAAGAGCCAGAAACAATCCGACGAGAAACATAAACAAAAAGACAAGAAAAAGGCCGACAAACAACCTCTCAAAAAGGATTAATGCGGCTCCCCCGAGGGAACCTCACAACTTCAGAATGTTGACATTCTTTTGACGTCATTCCAGGGATTCCAGCAGAAATAACGCGAATGAAAAAAGTAGAATACCGAGAACAGGCGCTGAAGATCCTGCCATGGGTCTGTGCAAATTGCGGTCGTGATTTTACGGGCAAAAAACTGCGAGAGTTGACGGTTCATCACAAAGACCACAATTACAAAAACAATCCGCCCGATGGGAGCAATTGGGAGCTGCTGTGCATCTACTGCCACGATAACGAGCACTCCCGCTCACTCGACGCCGAATGGCTGCCTACTCAAAATTCAGACACTGAAAAGGGGGCAACGGCGACCCATACACCCTTCGCCGCGCTCAAGAATTTGTTGCGCAGGCCCGGTGATAAAGCGAAGGAATAGAAAAAGGCTTTGACATGGCAGAAATGCTGACCTTGTTCATCAATGTTTTTCTCAAGATCTTCATGATCTTCACACCGTTTTTCGTCATGTCGGCCTTTCTCTCGCTCACCAGAGACGAATCGCAAGCCGAACGGCACAGGATCGCCATAAAAGTAACACTGGCAGTCACCTTGACCTGTTTTGCCCTGTTTTTGTTCGGCACCTATATTTTTGCATTGTTTGGCATCACCCTCGACGCATTCCGCATCGGCGCCGGGGCGGTGCTGTTTCTTTCGGCTGTTTCCATGATCCAGGGAAAAGCGACCGTCTCCCCTCAGGATTCCAAAGAGGACGTGGCCGTGGTTCCCCTGGCGATTCCGATCACCGTTGGTCCCGGCACCATCGGCGCTCTGCTGGTCATGGGCGCAGGCCTCGAAACCATTCCGGAGAAAGTTGTCGCCTCCCTGGCTCTGCTTTGCGCCATTCTTTCGGTCGGCGGCCTGCTCCTTGTAGCCGGCCGTCTCGAGCGCTTCCTCGGCCAGCAGGGATTGATCATCCTCACCAAGCTGACCGGTCTTTTCGTTTCAGCCATAGCCGCGCAGATTTTCTTCACCGGGCTCAAGAACTTCTTGAGTTAGAAACTACATTGGCTGGCGGAGCGTAATATGGATTTTGTTCTTGTCCTCGCACTTTCGGTTTTCATTATCGTTTTTCTGTCCACCGTCGACCTCGGTATCGGCGTCCTGAGGATGACAAAACTGGGTAATGTTCAGCCAATTCAGGATCAGGATGAAGTGCTGCCTTCGGTTTCCATTATTGTTCCAGCCTGTAACGAAGGGGCAAAAATCGAATCGGCAATCCTCACTCTCTTGCAGCAAGATTACCAAAACCTCGAAATAATCGCAGTGAACGATCGCTCCACCGATAATACCGGAGCAATACTGGAAAGGCTCGGGCAGAAAAGTAACAAGCTGAAAGTCCTTCACCTCCATAACCTTCCCCAAGGTTGGATGGGAAAGAACCATGCGCTCAAGTTTGGCGCGGACCATGCCACAGGCGAGTATCTGTTGTTCACCGACGGCGATATTCACATGGAAAAATCGACGATTTCTCGAGCCATCGGCCATATGCGGCGTCAACAAATCGACCATATCTCCCTGATTTTTAAGAATTCATCGCCTGGAATACTCCTCAACAGCCTCATACTCGATGCGGGAACAGGCCTCCTCCAGAGCTTCAGACCATGGCGGGCGATTAAAGAATCTTCCCGCAATTTTATGGGGGTTGGAGGATTCAACCTTCTCAAAAAATCGGTATATTCGAGCATCGGGGGGTTCGAAAGGATCAAAATGCATCCTGTCGATGACATGATGCTGGGGAAGGTTATCAAAAGAAGCGGATTTCGTCAGGAATGCCTTCTCGGCACTGACTTTGTACAAGTACCGTGGTATGAGAATGTCGGACAGATGATAGCCGGATTGATGAAAAATATCCTGGCCGTTGTCAACTACCGGTTCTTCCTTGTGCCGCCCCTTCTTCTCATCCTCTTTATTCTGAACATTGTCCCTTTCTGGGGCCTGATGCTTTGCGACGGAAAGACGCAGATTATTTTCGGTCTCATCGTGCTGATGAAAATGGCAACCTCGTATAACGGGACCCGGTTACTCAGGATTTCAGCGTGGTGCATACCAGGCACTGTGGTAAGTCCCTATATCCTCTTCTATATGGTGCTCAAGGCGACATGGCTGAATGCACGCGACAACGGTATTTATTGGCGCGGCACCCACTATTCCCTTGCCGATTTGAGGAAAAACGATCCATTGCTTTTCTGATTTTCCAGTGCGACAGGATGTTCCTCGTTCTGTCGATACGACTCTCTACTTACGTTTTGCCGGAAACAGACACGCAAACAATGAGCGCTTTATCAAGGGAAGCGGATACGTCTGGTTGACATACCGCATGTCTTCGATGGTATAAAACGCGTTTGGATTGTATTTCTTGATAATGGCGATGATTTTGTCAAGATTTCTACGTTTGGTGATACTGAATATCAGCTTCACCGGCCCTGATTCGCCCCTTGCTTCGACACTTGTAACGCCGTAACCTTCCTTCCAAAGGACGTTGACGAGCTCATTTGCTTCCCTCTGGGTAATGATTCTGATCAACAGGTTGCCGAGAGCAATTCTCTCCTCGAGGACAACACCGGCATAATTTCCCGCTGCAAATCCAAGAGCAAAGGCGACATACGTCTGCCATGAATTCAGGTTTTGCATAACCTGAGCCACTGCTATCAACCAGATGAGGGACTCGAAAAAGCCAAGAATTGCTGCAAAATGTTTCAAGCCCTTGGCCACAAAGATGATCCGCAGGGTACCGATCGATACATCAAGAACCCGTGCCAGAAATACCATCACCGGAAGAATTATATAAAGAAAAGTAGGACTGTCGCTCAGAAATGTCATTTTAAAATACCGATTTAAAAAGGAAAGAACGTCGAATGGAAGGAAAAGAGTCGGAAAAAAAGGAAAAGCCAATCACTGCGTACGTGATTGGCTTGATTACTGAAATAGTGGTCCGGGCGGCAGGGTCCGAACTTACGGTTTCCTGCTCCCAAGGCAATCAATTGATTGCGTGTCAGCTTAAAACATTTAGCAGCATTTTGCAAGAACTCTGCTGCGAGCACATCCGTTTCACTCTGTCGCCTGGCAAGGGCCGGATATTCAAATCCGGCACATTAGTCCTTGATTCTGCCCCAGTACAGCTCAGCACGATAGTTGAAATCAATACATCCATTCTGCGAAAAATTCTTGAAAGATTCCGTCAATTCTTTCCTGATGATTCCGTAGTTCTTTGTTCCAGGTTTCGGTGCATAAGAAGAAGAATCCAGCCGTCCGAACAGTCCCTGCAGGTCAAATTCTTGTTTGTTTGGAAACTCTTTTCGTTCGTATTCGCCTCCAAAAAATTCATGCAGTTGTTCCGCGCTGATGTTCTGATGATTTACTTCATTATAGTCATCGGCATAGTGTCTCAGAACCGCCTCATACCTTTCAAGAAGAGGAGTGTTCACCAGGCGATTGTTCCAGATCAAGGCGACGTGGCCATCGCTACGAAGGATCCTTTTGCATTCGTTTCTAAACTTAGCCCGATCAAACCAGTGAAAGGCTTGGGCAACAGTCACAAGATCCACAGAACGATCAGAAAGTCCAGTCTGCTCGGCAGTGCCCGGGAAAGATCTGAAGTTTCCTTGATCGGAAAGAAATTTTTCCCCTGCGATTCGCATTTCAAGATTTGGCTCAACCCCAAATACATTGGCGAAATGCGGTACCAGCAGTTGTGCCAGGATTCCTGTCCCGGATCCTATATCAGCGCAGGTCTTGAGTTGAGAGTCGCCAACGGAAGAGACAAGGTATTCTATCATTTTGACCGGATACGAAGGCCGAAACTTCACATAGTTTGACACTCGATCCGAAAACCGCAATGTTGTATCCAAGTTCTTCTCCTCCCTTGACCAGTTTCCCGACCGCCCCTCGCAGATCGCGCACGGTTTTCCAGCACAAAGCTCTTAAGTAGTATTCGCTTCGTACAAAAGCAAGTCAGCTCCAGAATCCAATAATCCGGAGACACGGTATCTTTTACAAGATACTGAGTTTGACTCGACCTCGATTGTTGCCGTAGCAGTTCCAGGCATCATTTGCGTAGACGTAGAAGGATCCCGACTTGTCGGGCGTATACGTGCAACCACTCCCGATCAGGAAGGTTTCATGCGGTTCCGTGTATCCCTTCGCATCGACACCTCCACCATTGGCAATGGCCCCGACAAGGCTGAACCACGGCATATTTTCGTGCCGTCTGGTAAACCGAAAATCGGCAGATTTATTGCCGAACAGTTGCTTTAAACCTTCTTCAATTTTGCCCAGCATCGTGCCGGCCATTTGAGCCACTTCGCCGAACTGGAAATTGCCGTCATCCGTTCCCGCCGGTCCGCACTTGATCGAACTGTCCATCCATTCACCCGTTGCGGTAAAGGTATAGGTTGTTCCCGCTCTTAGCCAGACCCCGGTGGCATTCCAGGGCGGCAGGGCATAAATACTCAGGCTGATCGGGGTGGAACTGGCGGGTCGATACGGGCATTGGCGGATCGGAGGATCCGACTGCCGCATTTTGGCCGAAGGATGAATATCCTCGCCGCTCAGTTCGGGGGTACTGCGTGGCTGTGTCGGAAACAGCGCAAAAACGCCAAAGCAGGAATCATGCAGGACATCGTGATGATCCGGCTTAATCTGGGCAAGGAATGCAGGGTTGAAAGCCAGCTCACAACTTGCCGCCTCCTTTACCATCCAGTCGAGCGCGCCATGTGACAGACCGGCTTCACGATACCCGCCGCCGACGTCGGAATGCACGCCTGGAAACCAGACTTGCTTTGCGTTCGAATTGTTCGTTGTCCATAACGTCGGCTGAAAACTGGCGCGCATTTCATCGAGCGCTACTGCGTGACAAGCATTCTTCACCAAGGCGCTCAACACCGTATCGTGGAAAGTGTAATCGTGCAGGTTGTCGACAAGATTGAGCAGCGCCATGTTATCTGGGATGCCTAATGCACCGACGGTATCCCATACACCCAGGAACCAGATCGGTATCTTTTGATCGCCATTGTTACGGAATTTCCAGCCGAGTTTGTCCCACACCACCCGATCTTCGCTCTTGCGTCGATAACCCTTGTTAAAGACGCGCTCAATTCGATCCCAAACCTCCGACTCCGACAGACCTGACAAATCAAGCAGACCGGCGTAGGCTACGAACCCCGCCAAACTACGCACCGTATACGCACCCCGGCTAAAACCGAACATGAATATGCGATCCTTCGTTTTGTAGTACTCGCAGAGTTCGCGGTAGGCACTCATGATGTTTTTATTAAGACCGGCCCCGGTTTCCCCCGCCTTTCATTTTATCCCACCACGAGCCATCCGTTCCAACACCAGGATGGTAGTAACGGTGCTGTGGCCTGCCCTGGCTGTCTTTTTCGGCAACGGCGTTAAAGATCTGTACAACATTTGTAGGCACAGGGACACCTTGATCCTTATCGTCCGGCGTGTTCCAGGTTCCATCACAGCAGATAACAATGTTTTTCATGGCAAGTAGTCCCCTTTTTTATGCTTTTGGAAGTCTTTGCTTATGCGTGAAATTGCTCTCTACCGGATCACTGGCCCCGAGCTGTTAACGGGGTTCGAGTGGGCCGGTAGTTGGGGTATTTATTATATTTTTCTGAAATATTTTATTTTAAGCCCATCTTCATTTTGGAATTGCAGCTGACTCCAGAATTTGTTTCCTGCTTCATTATTTTTTCTCACCATAATTATTATATGTTGTCGTTCTAAAAAATTACTACACGATTTAACTAATCTTATTCCGATACCTTTTTTTCTCTCAGCGTCCGCAACTGCCAAATGATAGATATAACCATATCGTCCATCTGATCCACAGAGAACTGCACCTACAATTTTCCGCTTTTCGAAGGCAACAAAGCCTGCACTTTGCGGTGAGTTTAGAAACGACGAAATTTCATCGAATTGATCTTCTGGCTCATCACTTAAATCACATGAATTCCATAATTCTTTCACGCAGGAATAATCCTGTATCACCATTCTTCTTATTACAATCATCGTTTTTGCCCAACATTCCCGAGCCGTGTTATTTTCGGCTTTCGAGGGAAAATGTTATACGTTTTATATTAGTAATCGTTCACCGGTACACATCAAAAGACTGCATAACCATATCTGTAACCGTCCATACAGTGCTCCAGGTTCGTCCGATCAGACCGCCGAGCTATAGTTGGCTATGTGAGGTGGCCTGATCGGACGAAAATGGGGTACTGGTGAACGGTTACAAAGTTTCAGATAGGATTTTCAGTGTAGTGGTCGCACAATTTATATCTTCCTTCCAGTAATATTTGGAAACTCTGTTTTTTTACAAATTCATGATAATTCATATGTCTTGATGAGCTTTGAATTCGTATAACTGCACAGCATGCACAGGGTCAAGCCTTGAAACATCATACTTCAAGACTCTATCCACTATTTCTGTTCATTACTTTTGCACCCAGTGGGCTCCGGCTTTTTCGGCGCTCCACTGCAGCCGGTGGTTGGCAATTCTTGTATGCTCCTTCTTCCAATTGAAATAGCGCCAGACTTCCTCTGCATGGGGATGGGAAGCCAGCGAGCAGATATTCTCCCATGTTGTCGACCGAAAGGTGATGCCTTCCGGCGTCGTGTCCTTAAAGGCATCGTCAAAGAGGCTGATCCCCAGAACGACGTATACAGTCCGATTAGGAAACAAACGTGGACCGTACTTCTTTAGGAACTCACCCCGGAGCTGAATTTGGTCTTTATCCCTCATCTTTCCTTGCGCTACACCAACACCCGATTGCCATTTGACCTCACCCAGTATGAGAGCGTTCGCAGTGGAAATACCAACGTCAATTTCAGGACCGCCAGGAACAAGAGTGTCGGGATGAGGGAGGCGACGCCAGAGAAATATTTCAGCATCGTCATCTTGCAAGTCGGGAAGGTCGAGTAGACGGAAAAGGTCCCCCAGCAACACCTTCATTTCGGACTGCGACGACCGGGCTACTGTCCCGAAAACTGACCACGTGATGGCATCCTCGCTGTGGATGGATTGCAGATCACAATAGAATCCAACACCAGACGTGCATGTTTTCTCGTCTTCCCCGGTAAACGCCCGTATCTGGCGGCTCTGGTATAGCTTCTGGACGATTTCTGGCGGAGGCCAGGGGCTACATCCGGTTCGGATGAGATTGTCGAATGGGTGTGATGTAACAAGAACGCCGCCCTTGCTATGCGCACACGCGATCTCGATCTGGTTCCAATCTTTCATAATAATCTCTCGGCGAAATGCGGAACTAAACGGCGACGCCCCGGGATCTCCACGGAAAAGCAATACCCGTGTCCCACCGCCCGCTCCAGTGAAATACTATGCACTTCCCAGATTCAGTGGACCTCTGGCGGCACTTTCAGCGAGATGACGGGTGAATGCAGCCGATCAAGGTCTGCCGTCGGATCGACGTCAATCGGTTCACCTCTCGCTCTGCTGCTTTGCTCGTCAATTCGGCACGGATGCGCATCTGCAGCTCATCACCTACCAACTGATTAAAGCCACTCAACACTGCAGGCCACGACGGGCCGAACTTGAAAGCCGCTACGCACCGCCGAATCTCTTGCTGTTTCAACTCGGCGGAAGAGGTGCGTCCGAACAACTGTCGGTGATTTTCCGCTGTTAAGTTCAGGCACTCGTCGGCGACCAAGAAATCGATGGATGGCTCCGACCAGTATCTTCTGGAGTCATTTATTCGCCAGGAAGGAGACATGACCTCCCAGGCGGCTAGAAAATGGAGGCGACCGTTAATCCTTAGCCCGTCTGCGGCCCATCGTTCCGTCAGCCTGCATTGGAGTTCCCACTCGGTCATCATATTTCTGCCTCGCGTCATTGAGGCATAACGGTTCGCATAAACAGCGGGCCTCCGAGCTAGACCACCAGGCCGCAAAAGTTCTTCCCGTCTGCGTTTATGCGTTGGTTATCGTGGTCGTCCAGCATCTTGCCCTCCTGCTTGGTTTACGGGGAGGTGCTCCGGCGGGACAAAAGAAAAACGCACCGTCGTAAGCAAATAACTAAACTTAATTCCTATCACTTAATACTGCCGGTGCGTTTTTTTACAAAACGAAATCAACATAAGTAGGTATATATACCTATATAATTTAGTATTTACACCTATAAAAAACTTCGATATCATCCGATCTTACGAAACGGAGAGCCGCATTTTTACATGGTTTTTTACCTCTTTTCCAGGAGTGCGGCGCGCTACCACAGAACTTCGGGCGCATGGATGGGTGGGCGTCTAATAAGCGGCGGAGAGGAAGTGCAAAGATCAATGCAAGTCTCTTAGACCTAAAAACTTAGCCCAAGTTTGTGATGTAAAACGACAAAGAACTACAATAACATGATGTTACGTGCTTTGCGCTTGCCTTTATGGCACTACTTCTTTTGTTTTGTTTCATATTGTCGTCTTTATGGTTTGGCCGGGATGACTCTTTATCCCCAAAGCCGAATATACTTCCTG
>Ga0209347_1000731_pt1 | contig 70982 bp, 70 predicted proteins | sample AutmiccommuBRH23_FD_187382 | JGI IMG/M metagenome (GOLD analysis project Ga0209347, IMG submission 187382) | Deep subsurface microbial communities from Mt. Terri, Switzerland - Autotrophic microbial communities BRH/23 (SPAdes) (version 2) | ecosystem: Environmental > Aquatic > Deep subsurface >... | reverse complement strand
GGTACGCCGGGGATAACAGGCTGATCCTGACCAAGAGTTCACATCGACGTCAGGGTTTGGCACCTCGATGTCGGCTCATCGCATCCTGGGGCTGGAGCAGGTCCCAAGGGTTCGGCTGTTCGCCGATTAAAGCGGTACGTGAGCTGGGTTTAGAACGTCGCGAGACAGTTCGGTCCCTATCTGTTGTGGGCGGAGGAAATTTGAGGGGAGGTTTCCCTAGTACGAGAGGACCGGGAAGCACTGACCTCTAGTGTACCAGTTGTCCTGCCAAGGGCACCGCTGGGTAGCTAAGTCGGGAAAGGATAACCGCTGAAAGCATATAAGCGGGAAGCCAACCCCAAGATGAGATTTCCCTGAAGACCCGTGGTAGATGACCACGTTGATAGGCGAGAGGTGTAAGGGCTGCAAGGCCTTCAGCTGACTCGTACTAATCGGTCGTTCGGCTTGACCATAATGCCTTGAATTGATGCGATCGCGCTTACGCCCGCACTCATCTTTACCCCTATTCATGTCACAAGAGTTTCCGGTGGCCATACCGAGAAGGAAACACCCGTTCCCATTCCGAACACGGCAGTTAAGCTTCTCAGGGCCGATGTTACTGCGCGGGCAACTGCGTGGGAAAGTAGGACGCCGCCGGGATTTATTTTAGAAAAGCCGCTGAGAAATCAGCGGCTTTTCGCTTTTGTAGCCCTTCTCCCCATCCCCTCGTCCCGGGTACCCGCCCGCCGGCGCTGCCGAGTCGCATCTCTCACCGGCGGCTCGGAAACGGCTCTCTCCGGTCAGAAATAGTAAACGTAGGGGAAGAGGTCTTCGCAGGGCCGGCCGGTGGGCTCCGGCTCCTCTTCCGGGATGAGATGCAGACGGAAAGGGTCGACCGCATCCGTGTAGTGCGTTCCGGCGGCGAGGTCGACCTGGTCTCCCGGCCTGACCCACGCCGGCCCGATTCGCATCGCGCCGCGGCTCTCGAGCCGATAGCTTCCATCGATGCCGAGCTCGATCCCCCCCGGCTCGAACGGCGGGGCGTAAACGTACACGCAGTCGCCGCGATGACTGTAGCTGCTCACAAGGTGCTGGCGAACGGACTCCGGAAGGTTGAGCAGCCGGTAATTCAGGATCAGGAGACGCGGCGGAGAAACACGCAGCTTCTCCACCAGCTGCCCGACTTCGGCGGCCGGAGCGCTGGCCAGCGCGGCGAGGGCAGGCGCGTCGAGCCATGCGAGCTCCGGTGGATGCTGGGTTCGTGTCCAGATCATCTCCATCCCCGCGAGGTACCGATCTTCATGCGACATGATCCGGTTGGCGATCTCGATCGTGCGACGCTGAGCCGTCGAATCCCGCTGCAGAACCAGGGGAAGTCGTGTCAGCGGGAGAGCGACTGCCGTCACGATCAATAAAGCGCAGGCCAGCCGGTACCGACGCGGGGAGAGCCGGTCGCGCAGGAGGTCGAGTCCCGCCGCGTTCATGACGAACAGCGTCGGAAGCCAGAGCACGAAAAAGTAAGGCCACGGCTGCCGGTGCAGGATGGCCAGGATGGTCAGTACCGAGGAGTAAGCGAAAAGCAGCCGGTTGCGCCAGTGGCCAGCGCTCAGTGCGAGCAGCCCGAGGGCCGCTGCGGACCAGGCATAGAACGCTGGATTTCTTCGAAGCGTCTGCAGCCAGAACTGCAGACGGATTTGATAGAGGTCTTCGAACGCGACCCTGCTCGGAGCGATGAACGTAGCTCGGAAGACGGTATCGAGGTCAGAAACCGTTGCGAACGTCGCCAGGTAGAGGGCGAGAACGATCCCCGAGCCGAGCCAGAAGGTGATCCAGTGGGACGCCAGGCGGCGCTTTGCCGGATCCCGGATCACGAAGAAAGCGGCGACGCCTCCGGCAATGACGAAATAGGCACCCTTCTGAGAGATGAGGAACGACGTCCCCGTCAGGAGACCGGCGAGGAAGGGGTTTCCTCCGAGAAGTGCTGTGAGCCCGAGAAGCCCCGCCAGTCCCGTCAACATATCGACCCGCAGCTCGGCGCTCCGCTCCAGAAACGTCGAGTGGAAAGCGAGCATCGCGAGCGAGAGCAGAATCGCTCGCTCCGAAAGCCAGCGTCGCAAAGCCAGTGAAACGGCAGCCAGGGAGAGGGCCGTCACCAGAGCCATCCCGATCTTGACGGACACCATTTTCTCCCACAGCCCGGTGCCGAGTGAGAGAAAGAAGGACTGGAGGTAGTAGCCGAGGACCGTCTTGTAAGGGATGAAGTCGCGATAGGGGATCTCGTCGCTCAGCCGATGGACCACGTGAGCTCCCTGGAACTCGTCCATGATCATCGGGAGCCGAAGAGCGTAAGCGACGGAGATCGCCAGGTACGCTGCCGACACTGTTCCGAGGAAGACGTAAAAGCGGCGGCGCCGGTCAATGATCGAGGGCCGACGCTGATCCTCGTGCATCGGTCCGTATGGTAACCTGAAAGTCCTACCGGAGGACGCCACCCTTGACTGTATCTCTCCGGTTTCACGCGACCTGCATGACCCACTCGGACCGAGAAGTCCATATCGTGATTGCGGCGTACTGCGAAGAGACCGCGGTCGGGGATACGGTTCGTGGTTTGCGAAAACGTTATCCGAATGTGATCGTGGTCGACGACGGTTCATTCGACCGGACCGCCGCGGAAGCGCTGGGGTCAGGAGCGACGGTATTGCGGCACGTCGTCAACCGGGGGCAGGGCGCCGCTCTTCAAACCGGTATTTCCCACGCGCTTCGAGTGGGCGCGCGGTACATCGTGACTTTCGATGCTGATGGGCAGCACGCGGTCGACGACATCCCACTCCTTCTCGAGCCGCTCGAGGCAGGCCGGTGCGACGTCGTTCTGGGCTCGCGTTTCCTCCGTTCGGCCCGGATCCCTCCCATGCGTAAGCTCACCCTGAAGGCCGGCGTCATCTTCACCCGGCTCGTCTCCGGGATCCGCGTGACGGATACGCATAACGGCCTGCGTGCCTTCACGAGGGAAGCAGCCGAGCGGATTGAGATCCGACTCGACCGAATGGCCCACGCCAGCGAGCTGCTCGACCAGATCGGACGGAGTAATCTACGCTGGATCGAGGTGCCGGTGGAGGTGCGCTATACGGATTATTCGAAGAGGAAGGGGCAGAGCTCCCTGGCGGGATTCCGAATTGCCTGGGACTTTCTGATCGGACGGTTGAAATGACGCCTTTTCAGATTCTCGCCATCTCGGGACTCACAGTCGTCGTGATTCTGACCATTCGGGCGGTCGCTCGAAAGAAGATTTCTCCGGCGGCGGGTGTATTCTGGCTGGCCCTCTGGATCGGCGGCGCGATCGCAATTGGCTGGCCGGCGATCACGGTCGAGGTGGCGCGGGCGCTCGGGATCGCGCGCGGTGCCGACCTCGTCTCCTACCTGTCGATCCTCGCCATGCTGGTCGGTTTTTTCCTGCTGAATCTTCGGATTCGCCGCATGGAGTCGCAGATCACGGCCATCGTTCGCGAGCTCGCCCTGAACGAGCCGCAGACAGGGGCTGCGAGGGAGAAAAAATCGTGAGCCTCGACCGAATCGGCAGGTTTCGCGCCGCAGCGATCGGTGATTGGATTCCATGAGTCAGTACGGTCGCGCGGTTCCCTGGTGGAAACGATATTTTTACGGCCTCATCGCTACCGAGATCTCCAGTCTCACCCGCTACTACGATCGGGTCATTCAGTGGGGCAGGATGCCCGGCGACTCGGGGCATCTTCTGGACGCCGTCGAATCGGGCGGAACGAAGGACTACGTCGAGCGGAAAGACCTCCTTCCGGACATGAGGCAGGAGCGCGAGCGCCGCACCGCGGTGCTGATGGTGGGATCGATCAACTACGATTTCGATATCGAAGGGACGATGGTCTCGCTTCGCGAGCGATCTTCCCGCTCCACCCGAGCGGTCATGGTCGCGTTCAACCCCTACGCCAACTGGCTCTACGCTTTCGCCATGAGACTCGGCCTCAAGGCCGGGACAATGCCGACGACCTTCATCACGTGGACCGATCTCGACAACGTTCTCCGTCTGGCCGGATTCGAGAGAGTGCGATCGCGGCCCGTCGCCTACGTCCCCTGGAGAGTGCTCGGGCTGGGATCCCTGATCAATCGGATACTTCCTGCGATCCCTCTTCTTCGGCACCTTGCTCTCACCTACGTGATCGTGGCGCGGCCGATCATCCCGGAGGATCGAGCCCCTTCGATCTCCGTAGTGATTCCCGCGCGCAACGAACGAGGCAACCTCGCCGCCGCCCTCGAACGGATGCCGGATCTGGGCGGCTCGCTCGAGGTGATCTTTGTCGAAGGGCATTCATCCGACGGCACCTGGGAGGAAATCGAGCGTCTTCGAGCCGGCTGGACCGGGCCCTTCGTGGTGAAGGCGCTGCAGCAGACCGGCAAAGGAAAGGCGGATGCGGTCAGGCTTGGCTTCGGAGCCGCGACAGGAGATCTGCTGACCATTCTCGATGCGGATCTGACGATGCCGCCGGAAATGCTGCCCCGGTTCGTCCGTGCCTGGCGAGACGGCAAAGCGGACTTCATCAATGGAAGCAGGATCGTCTACTCGATGGAAGGAGAGGCGATGCGGTTCCTGAATCGCCTCGGAAACGTCTTTTTCGCCAAGGCTCTCTCTGCGGTGCTCGGGGTTCGGCTCGGCGACGTTCTGTGCGGCACCAAATTGGTTGCGCGGCACGATTACGCCCGCATGATCGCGTGGCGGCGCGATTTCGGCGACTTCGATCCGTTCGGCGATTTCGAGCTCCTCTTTCCCGCTGCCGTCCTGGGAATTGGAACGGTCGACGTGCCGATCCGCTATCGTGCGCGCACCTACGGCTCGACGAACATCAGCCGCTTCCGTCACGGGTTGATGCTTCTCCGAATGACAGCAGTCGGATTTTTCCGCCTGAAACTGGGACGGATTCCCTGACCCATGTTGACCCGACTTCTTCCCGCCGCTTTCCGCGTACTCAGATTGGGACGCCTGCTGCGGTTCCCGTTGTTTGAGCGCCTCTACCTTGCAGCCCTCTTCGCCTATAAGCGCTACCATGAAGATTCCTTCGCCGGGCTGGCCAAGCGGTGGCCGGAGCTGTTTCGGGGCGGACACATTCTGGACGTGGGCGGAAATGTCGGCTACACCGCGTCCGTATTCGCCGAGCTAGTCGAGCCGCCCTTCGTCGTTCATACGTTCGAGCCGGAACCTGTAAATGTCGCGCGTCTTCGAAAAGTCCTGGCGCGGCGGGAGCTCGACCAGCGTGTCGTGCCGGTCCAGGCAGCCGTCGGAGACCGTTGTGGCGAAATTGAGCTGGTGTTGAACGAGTCCCATCCGGGCGACCATCGGATCGCAACCGATCGACCCGTGGGGCGTGCCATCACGGTGCCCCTGCTTTCCCTCGACGAATATGCGATGCGGAACGGAGTCCGCCCGATCGTGTTCGTGAAGATCGACGTCCAGGGCTTCGAGCTGGCGGTATCCCGCGGAATGGAAGGGATTCTCGCATCTCAACCGCGGATCGCCGTTGCTTTCGAGTTCGATGAGAGCGCCGCGCTTGCCTATGGGTGGGATCTGGAGACGATCCTGACCTTTTATGAAAAGCGCGGCTTTTCACTTCATGCATTGCACCGTAGCGGCATTCTGTCGGACCCCCGACGGGCGTCGAGGAGCGGCGGAGAGCGTGGCTATTTCGACATCCTCGCCGTACGGGGAGAGAGCCCTCCATCCAGGACGCAGTTCGGAGAATGAGGGGCCTCTGGGCACTGAGAGGACCGAGCGGGTATTCTGGCAGTGATGAGCGAGCGGGAGAGATGAGGGGCGGCGAAGTGAGGCGGTCGCTCGAGTTGCTCGCGGGAGCCGGAGTCGCCGCCGCGGCGACGCTCGCCTACGTGATCTGGGTGGGGAGAACGCTCGGTCCGGCGGCGTATGGCGAGTTCTCAACCGCGCTCGCGATCGTCTATTTCTTCGCAATCGTTCTGAGTCCGCTCAGTCCCGCGATCGCTCGGGTTGCAGCGCGTGTGACCGCTTCCGGTCGCGAGAGTACGGTCGCTTCCTTTCGCCGAATGGTGCAACGACGTCTCGTGGTTGCATCGGCTGTCGTGCTTCCGCTTCTGCTGCTGGGCTCCATTCCGGTGGCGCGAGCTCTCCGATTTGAGAGCGCTTATCCGGTCGCGCTTGCATTCACGGCGGCGATCGCCTTTTCGGTGCTGGGTGTCGATCGGGGGTTCCTTCAGGGGCTGTTCCGGTTCCGTTCGTACAACGCGAATATTCTGGTCGAAGCTGGCATTCGGCTGGGGCTCGCAGTAGCGTTGCTGCAGGTCTTTCCGTCAGCGGTGGCTGCGCTCGCGGCTTATGTCGCCGCGTTGGTCGCCGCGGAGACTCTTGCAGGCGCGGAGCTCGAAATGCGGTTGCCGAAGGGCGAGCCGGCTTCGCCAGCGGTGTTGAAGGAGGTCCGCCGCCTCCTCGGTCCGATGTCCGTGCTGATGTTCGCCGCCGCCGTCTATCAGAACCTGGACATGATGACGGTGAAGCGGTGGTTCGATCCGATCGACGCCGGAATGTATGGGGCGTCGCTGGCTCTGGCAAAGATGTTCGGTGTCGTGTTCACTCCGTTGTGGGTTCTCATCGGGCCGATTCTTTCCAGGGACTCAGTGGCTGGCAGGCCGCTGCGCGGCACTGCATTGCGGGTCGCTGCCGTATATGTGGCGCTCTGTGCCGTCGCCCTTCTTGCTCTGTTCTTCCGAGGCGGGGAAATCGTCGCGATCCTCTTCGGCGGCGCGTTCGTGCCCGGTGCCTGGCTTGCCTTCCACCTCGGCCTGGTCTCGACGATGATGCATACCTCGCTTCTCCTTTGCCAGGTTTTCGTCACCACCGAGGAGTTTGGTTTCCTCGGTTACTTCGTCGCGGCGGCGGCCGTTCAGGTTCTCGGCCTGCTCTTTTTCCACGGAAGTCTGGTCGAGATCCTCGCGGTTCTCTACGCTGCGCAGGCCGTGCTTCTGCTTCCGATCCTGCTGAAGACCGCGCTTGCCGCGCGTGGGGCATGATGGCCATGATGCGGAAGCGATTCGCAATCCACTGGGTGGGCGCCTCGATCATCCTGATCCTGGCAATCTGGTTATCGAGTGGGACGATGGCGCCCTACGCGGCGACGGACCCGTGGCCTCTGGTGCTCGAGCCCTGCCACTACCTGGCGAACATCGACCATTTCCATTTCGAAGCGGTCTTCCGGATGATCGACGCTGACGAGCCTGAGACCTGGTTCGGGAGCGTTGTTCTTCGCCGAATCCTCTATCCGGCCCTCGCTTATCCTTTCGTCAAAACGTTCGGACTGCTCGTGGGTGGATTGGTCGCCACGGTCGCGCTGCATCTCAGCGCCATGATGGTCTTCGTAACCTACGTTCGCCGCGGCATCGGAGATCGTGGCGCCGCGGCCGTTCTCTGGCTTCTGGCCACCTATCCGGGGATCACGTATTGGGCCGGGCTTCCTTACGCCTACGCCTCGATCGTCCCCGGCACGCTGTTTCTGCTGATCCTGCTCGACCGGCTGAGCAGGGCCGAAACCCCGCCGGACGTGTTGCGAGGCGCCCTCCTGATGGGCGTCATCTTTCTGGCGTACGACTTTCTTCCATTTTTCGCGCCGGCCACGATTCTTCTTCTCCTTCTGCAGAAGCGGTGGCTCCATATCGTCCCGGCCGTCGCGGGACTTCTGATTCCGACGGCGGCTGTCGCCATCACATTCGCGATCATGCAGGTGCCGATCGTGAACTCGAACAGCGGGACCTATCTGACGGTGATCGACGCGTACCTGAGCCCGTCATCCTACGGAATGGAATGGCTGGCTCTGCTGGCGCGGCTGCCCCTGATTCTGGGATCCAACTTCATCTTTTCGAACATGATCTTCCTGTCGCTGCTCGCGCTGCTCGGATGGGTTCTCGCGCACCGGTGGGGACGAAAGGTGGTCGAGCTGCCGGAGCTGGCGCTGGCGATCGCGATCCTCGCCGTCTTCCTCGTGAACAATCTCGCCCCTCCTTACTATGGCTGGCAGATGCGAGGCGAATGGATCGCGCGCCTCTACCAACCGCTGTTCGTCGTCCTTCTACTGATCGTGGCGCGCGTGACCGAGCTCGCAGCCGGGCGTGTTCGGACGGTGTGGTCGACTGTGGTGGTCCTGACCATCGTTGCGAACGCCTCGATCGCGTTTGGGCCCGCGACCCGCAACCCTCTCGCCGCGTTCGCGTACCATAAGTTCTACGCTCACTCGCCCCCGGAGGCGCTCCTGACGAACATGGAACGGTTCGGCCGACGCCCCCTCGGCTTCTGCAGGACGTCTCACGAATGGGATGACATTTCGGATCCGCGAACGTCGCTCAACCGGTCGACTTTCATGTACCGATATCCGCCGGCACCGGGGCAGAAGTGATGAATCCTGAGATCTCCATCGTGATGCCGGTCTGGCGCCCGGACCCCGTCCACTTCAGGGCGGCGATCGAGAGTGTCCTGTTGCAGAGTTTCCGGGCTTTCGAGCTGATCATCGTGGAGGACCCCTCCGAGTCAAGCGGAGGTGAGATCGCCGCGTCCTTTGACGACGATCGAATTCACTATCAGGTCAACTCGAGCCGGACTTCGCAGGTGGAGCAGTACAACCGAGGACTATCCCTCGCGCGTGGGCTTTATGTCGCTGCATTCGATGCCGATGACATCTGTGAGCCTCAACGACTCGAAATTCAGAAGGACTATCTCGATGCCAACCCCGAGATCGGCGGCGTGGGTTGTCAGTTGCTCGTGATCGATGCGGCAGGCAATCCGAGCGGATGGCGACGCTATCCCACAGGCGCCGAGGAGGTCCGAAAAGCGCTTCGCCGGATGAACGCGATTCCCAACCCCGGCCTGATGTTCAGACGGGAGTTGATCGAGCTGCACGGGGGGTGGACGGCGGGACGGAATGGCGTTGCCCGAGATTACGAGTGGCTCAGTCGGCTCTCGAAGCAGGGAGTGGCCTTCGCAAACAGCGATCAATACCTGCTTCGGTACAGGATTCATTCGTCTTCGCTGACCAGGCGGAAAGTCCGACCGACCCTCGCCACCACGTTGGAAGTGAAGCGTCAATACTGGACTCGGGAAATGGATGCCGTGGACATTCTGGTGTTTCGAATGGAGCAGGCATTCCAGTACCTTCCGCCGGCCCTGGTCATGACGATGTTCCGGCTTCTGCGGCTGAAACGTGGTGCGCCGCCAGTTGCCTGAGGCTTGCAGCGGCTGCAGCTACGACCCGGATTGCTCGCCTGCCTGCTATCATCTTTCACCACACCCATGTGGCGCCCCCTTCGAGACTTTTACATCGGGAGCTTCGAGGCTGCTCTCGAGACGAACCGAAGGAACATCCTGTCCCTGGTTCGGCCCGAGGCTGGTACGTTTCGAAGGCGTCTGCTGGACCTCGGTTGTGACGACGGCAGTTGGACGGTCCGATTGGCAGAGGCCGCCGGAGCGACGGAAGCGCATGGAGTGGAACTGGTGACGGAAGCGGCGAGGGCCGCTGGCGACCGGGGGATTCAAGTCCGCCAGGCTGACCTGAATGAGGCCCTGCCCTATGAATCCGCGTCTTTCGATCTTGTCCATTCGAATCAGGTCATCGAGCACGTCGCGGACATTGACCTGTTCGTCTCGGAAATCCGAAGGGTCCTCAGACCTGGCGGCGTGGCAGTCGTCAGCACCGAGAACGGCAGCAGCTGGCACAACATTTTTGCCGCCGTGCTGGGGTGGCAGATGTTTTCACTCACCAATGTGTCCGGCCGCGTGGCCGGACTGGGGAACCCACTTGCCGTCCACCGCAACGCCTCCGCATTCAGCCCGACCTGGCGTCATCGGACGATCATGAACTACCGCGGGCTGATCGAGCTTTTCCAGGTCCACGAGTTCGAAAACGTTCAGATTGCGGGCGCGGGCTATTATCCCTTGCCGGCGGTCACGGGGCGGCTTGACGCCAGACACAGCGCTTTTCTGGCACTCAAGGCCTCGACTCCGGTCGCCTGATGAAAAACGCCCGCGCTTGCGGGCGTTTTTCAATCGGTCGGACTCCGGAAATCTACGAGTCTTCCTTGACCTGCTGCGCGAGGTAGTTCTGGATGCCCATCTGCCTGACCTGGTCGATCTGAGCTTCGAGCCAGTCGACGTGCTCTTCCTCCTCGTGGAGGATCTCTTCGAGCAGGAGCCGGGAGCCGTTGTCGTCGACCTCGCGGCAAACTTCGATCCCCTTGTTCAGGCGGGGGAGGGCGTCGAGCTCGAGCGCCAGATCGACCTTGAACTGTTCTTCGACGGATTCGCCGATGTTGATCTTGCCGAGGCGCTGCACGTTAGGGACGCCCTCGAGAAAGAGGATGCGCTCGATGACTTCCTCAGCGTGCTTCATCTCGCCGATCGAATGGTGACGGATGACCTTCTGGAGCCGCTTGTAGCCCCAGTTCTCACACATCTCGGCGTGAACGAAATACTGGTTGATTGCGGTCAACTCGGCCGTGAGGACCTCGTTGAGAACTTCGATGACTTTCTTGTCGCCTTTCATGCTTTCCTCCCTGCGGAATCGGGAGGGAAGGGTATCACGCGATCGCGACCCCACGCTCCTCATCGGTGGCGTGGGCGTGACACCAGAGAGCTTCTTCCGGCGCGCCGGAGCGGCGGAGCATGTCCCGCAGAGAGGGGAGACACCCTCCGCAGCCGGATCCGGCGCCCGAAGCGCTCTGGAGAGCGGACATGCAGCGGGCGCCGCCGGCGATGGCGGCCTCGATCTGGCGGTCAGTAGTTCCGGAGCAGAGGCAGACGATCATGGGTTTCCTCGACGCGGTTGAGACTGTGTCTCAGTTACGAACCGATTCTCGCAGGCTTCGATTCCCCGGTCAAGTGCTCCCGGTCACACACGTGGCGTCCCCCTCGAGCCCGGTTCGGGAGGGGGATGACTCGCAGGCGGTAATCCCTAGGGCGCCTCTTGCGCTGGGGGTGACGCGGGCCTCTCGTCTTCGCCATAGATCGCGACCCGGGGGATGCCGTCCGAGCGAATGTAGCCCCGGTACATCCCCGCACTGTTGAAGGGCATCGCGAAGTTCCCCTTCGAATCGAGGGCGATAGCCCCCGCCTCTCCACCGGCCTTCTTCAGCTTGTCGTTGATGACCAGCTCGGAAGCCTCTTTGACGGACAGGCCTCGATACTCCATCAGAGCAGCGATGTCGTACCCCACGACCCACCGCATGAAGAACTCCCCGTGTCCCGTCCCCGAGACGGCGCAGGTCCGGTTGTCGGCCCAGGTTCCCGCCCCGATGATGGGAGAGTCGCCCACGCGGTTCCACCGCTTGTTGGTGCGGCCGCCCGTGGATGTCCCTGCGGCGAGGTTTCCGCGGCTGTCCAGAGCGACCGCTCCGACCGTGCCAAACTTATGATCGACGAAGGCTTCAGCATCGGGTGTCAGGTTGGCTGCGGCCGCGGGATTCTGCTCTGCGCGGAGAGCATCCTGCAGCTGTTTCCACCGCCGTTCCGTCCAGAACCACTCGGGAGCGACGATCTCGAGTCCCTGCGCCGTCGCGAACAGCTCCGCTCCCCGCCCCGAGAGAAGAACATGCTCGCTCTTTTCCATCACCGCTCTCGCCGCGGAAATGGGATGCCTGATGATGGTGACGGAGGTGACGGCGCCGGCCATCCGGTTTCTGCCGTCCATGATCGAGGCGTCCATCTCGTTGCGCCCGTCGTGGGCGAAGACCGAACCCCTGCCGGCGTTGAAGAGGGGAGAATCCTCCATCACATGAATGGCGGCCTCGACGGCGTCGAGGCTGGTTCCGCCGCTCGCCAGAATTCCGTGACCGGCCCGAAGGGCTTCGGCCAGTTTCTCCCGATACTGCAGCTCCAGCTCGGGACTCATGTTCGCCCGGAGGATGGTCCCCGCACCGCCATGGATTACCAGCACAGTTTCACCTTCCGTCGCTGTCGATTGGGAGTAGCCGGAAACCGCCACGAGGAGCGCTGCGATTGTCCTGAACAAGGTCCTGAGCAACATGCGAATCTCCTTAACGTTGGTTCAATCGGGAAGATCAGAGAACGCTCACTAGCGTAACGCCGAGAGCAGCGGGGACGAGAGTGATGGCAAACCATTTCAGAAACGAGAGCGGAGTCCCTCCGGAACGGGCGATGATGCGCATGGTCGGATAGCTGATGAGCAGGCCCACCTCGAGCCCGACTCCGAAAGCAAATGCCCGCGGGAGAGAAGTAAAGCGGCCCAGAACCGTGGCCAGCATGAACCCGAAGGACGCCGCGAGCACCATGCTCTGGAGCAGGAGGGCGGCCAGCTCGGCGGGCCCGATCCAGACATTCCGTTTTTCCGAGGATGGATCAGACGGTTTCACCCGGCAATCATAATCGGTTCGCTCGGTCGTCGTTAGCCGGCGCAACCCTGAATGCAGAGCCTCGTATCAAGAGGAGATCTGGCTTTGGCCTTTCCCCACGATACGAGCCATAGGAGACGACATGAGGACGGAAATCGCGATTCTCGCAGTGACAGCTGCGCTCACGACTGCAGTACCGGCGAAGGCGGAATGCCGCTACGAAGAGCCGCGGGAGGTCTCGGCAGCCGCGGCGGGGATTTCGGCGGTTCGGATCGAAGGTTCGTCCGGAAGTCTCGAAGTGATTGGGGGAAGAGGATCGGCGATCAAGGCGTCGGGCAGGGCATGCGTATCCGACCGCGCATATCTCGACGCCACCAGGCTGACCCTCCGTAGAGATGGAAGCATGCTGGTGATCGAGGCGCATACGGCGGAGGCGAGGGGAGGATGGTTCGGCAACAGTTACGCGAATCTACCCTTCGTCGTCGAGGTGCCCTCGAACCTTCCCATCGACATCGAGGACGGGAGCGGCCCGCTCGGAGTCCGGGGAGTCGCTTCGGCTTCGATTCGGGACGGCTCCGGCCCCATCGACGTTTCCAACGTCGCCGGAGACCTCCGGGTCCGTGACGGGTCGGGGTCGATGGTGCTCGAAAAGATCGGCGGAACGATCCGGATTCAGGACGGTTCGGGCTCGATCGATGTGAAGGGGGTCGGACGGGACGTGATCGTGGAAGAGGACGGATCGGGCTCAATCGACATCCGGGACGTGACCGGAAGCGTGATGATCGAGGACGACGGGTCGGGGAGCATCGACGTCCGCAACGTCGGCGGCGACTTCACTGTGCTGGAGGATGGGAGCGGTGGAATCTCGTTCAAGGACGTACGAGGCCGCGTCGCCATCCCACGCGACTGAGTCGTCCGGGGTCCGGTGAGGTCGAAATCACCTCGCCGGGCCGCTGGTTTCAGCCGCTAGAATGGGGTCGATGAACGAGCTTTCGGAGATCCTCGAGGCTGCCGCCGCCGCGGAGCGGCCAGCTGCGCTCGCGACCATCCTTTACGCGCGCGGCTCCTCGTTCCGCAGGCCAGGCGCGCGACTCTGGCTGGGAGCGGAACGGCGGGTCGGCTCGGTCAGCGCGGGCTGCCTCGAGCACGATCTCGCCGAGCGGTCGCGGTACGTGATCGATAGCGGCTGCCCGACCGTGATCTCGTACGACACATCCTCCGATGACGATGTTCTCTGGGGCACCGCTTCAGGCTGCGGAGGACGGCTGGAGATCCTGCTCGAGCCATGGACCGAGGATCTGCGCTCGATGCTTTCCCTCGCCGAAAGCACATTGTCGAGCCGGGACCGCTGCGCGATCGTTCACGAGTGGGACGGTCGCGAGGCGCGGCGAGCGTTCTTCCGCGACGAGCAGAAGTTGTCGTGCGCGTCCGATCTTCGTTCGGCCGCCTTGGAGGCGCTCGCGTCGGGGCGCAGCGAGATGTCGGTTACCGAGACGGGCGGATACCGGCTGATCGAAGTGATGTCCCCCCCGATCGCCCTGACCCTCTTCGGGTCCGGGGAGGACGCGCGACGCACCGCCGCTCTCGGCGCATCCCTCGGCTGGAGCGTGGTGATGATCCACCGCGGTTTCGCCGAGAGGAGCCCGTTGCTCGAGGGGGTGCAGTTCCTCGCGGCGCTCAAGGGAGATCAGCCATCCGACCCTCGCTCGGCGATCGTGATCATGAGCCACGATTACTATTACGATGCCGAGATCCTCGAATCTGCGGTTGCGTGGCCCGTGGGCTATCTGGGGATCGTCGGACCAGTCAGGCGGACGAAGGACCTGTTGAGGACTGCAAGGCTCCCCGATCAGGCGCTCGAGCGGATTCATGCCCCGGCGGGGCTCGATTTGGGAGGAGAGACCCCGGCCGAGATCGCGATTTCGATCGTCTCCGAGATACAGGCCGTGCTGAACGGCCACCGCGGTGGGCCACTCAAAGAGAGTGGCGAGCCGATCCACCGTCCGGCCATCAGCCGCGAGCATGTGACGACCCCGAAATGAAGGCTTCTGCGCTGATTCCGGCCGCGGGCGCCTCCGCTCGAATGGGGCGACCGAAGCTGCTCCTCGAGCTCCGCGGCACAACCCTGATCGAAGGCGCGATCCGCGCGGCGTCGATGGCGGGATGCTCGCCGATCCTGGTGGTCGTGGGTGGCGGGCCTCCGCGGATCGCAGAGATCGCCCGGCGGCTCGGCGCCGAAGTCGTGCAGAACGATGAGTGGCAGCTCGGGATCGGAACCTCGATTGCGCGAGGAATGTCCGAGTTACCCCGGGAGATCGACGTGGTTCTGATCCTTCCTGCGGATCAGGTTGACGTGGAGCCTGAGCACCTTCGACGTCTGATCGCTTCTGCGCGCGAGGAAGGTGGTGTCGCAGCGACTGACTTCGGAGTGAGTCGCGGAGCGCCGGCCGCCTTTTCCATCGAAGAGTTCGACCTGCTCTCAAATCTTTCGGGAGACCGCGGCGCGCGGGACGCGATTCAGAATGCGAGGCCGATCGCCCCGCCTCGGCCGATCCGCGACATCGACACGCTGGAGGATTTCGCCAGAGCTGAAGCAGGAGCGATGTCCCAGGGCCAGAGCGAGATCTCGCCGCGGTCGTAGTCGATCGACACGAAGAACTTTTCGAGGATCCGGTTTCCGATCCTGATGTCGCTCACGGGGCCGACGCGTGCATCCGTGGTTCCCAGGTCGAAGCTGCCGATCCGAAGGGAGACCGGCCGGCGCCCCGCGGCGCCAAAAACCGATTCCGGGAGCAGGATCGTATCCGGGTTCGTCGTATCGATGAGCCCCGTGAACGGAGTGCCATCAATGGAGATCGGAACGGCGGGGATTCCCTCGAAGCGGTTTTTCGCCGCTCCTTCCGCCGGGACGCGCTCTCTGGAGAGGGTGATCAGTCCGCGACGAAAGTCGATTCCCAGCGTCCGGTCGGCGAACGTCCTGGACCCGAGGATGCCGTCGGCTACCGAGGACATCGAGGCTCGCTCGACAGGGGTCTTCAGCTGCACGTGTGAGCCGAGAAGTACGGGGACCTGCCCTGACCGCAAGGATTCAACGGCGAATCGGGAATCGAGCGTGCTGTGGCTTTGCGCGGTTCCGAGGATGAATTCGCCGGAATGGCCACCCACCGTGGCGGGGATGACGAGCAGGTTGTCCCGGAGTTTGAAGGCGACGTGGTCCGTCCGCGGCTGGCTCGAGAACACGCTGCAGCCGCCAGACATGAAAGCGGCCGCGAGGGTCAGGGTCATCAGAATTCGGGGCATGGCTGGAGATGATCTCGCGAATCGGCGGGCGGAGTCGAGATCGCCCCGGTGCAATCCAGCGGCCAGCGGCACGAGCCCGATGTTAAGATTTGCTCAATGCCCTCCTGGCGGCTTTACCCCCTCTTCGCTTCGTTCGTGATCGGTTGTGCGACTGCGCCTGCACCCCCGGCGGTCGCACCGGCGGCCGTTTTGCCCGAGCTCATCCTGACGGAATGGTCCTCCGACGGTCAGCGCATCCTTGGAGTCCAGCGGAGAGGCCTCTCCTGCTCTCTGGTGGAAAGGGAGGCTGGAGGCTCGGGGGAATCGGTTCGGGAGCTCGGCTTCTGTCCCGAAGCGATGAGAGTCGTTCGCGACGGATCCCTCCTGCTGAAATCCGAAGGAGCGTCTTACCTTCTTACGGCGGCCGGGGAACGGAGCGAGGGTGTCGCGGATGCCCTCGATTCCACGCGCCTCCTCCGGCTTGCAGGCGGAGAGCTGAGCTGGCCTGACGGGAAGAAATCCGCTTTTCCGGCCGGAGCGCGGGGCTTCCGCCTCCTTCCTGATGGTTCCCGCGCGGCAGCGATCGCGCGGGATCTGGAGGGGGAGCGCCTGGTCCTCCTCGATTCCGCGGGCGGAGTCGCGACTCTCGCCGGACCATTCAGCGCAATCGATTCCTTCGATCTGTCGCCGGATGGGGAGGAGGCGGTCCTTTCCGCTCGAAGGGAAAACGGATTCGACATTGCGCTCGTCGCGACCGCCGGGAGCGAGGTGAACTGGGTCGGGCCTGACCAGCTGGATGAAAAGATGGTGACCTGGGCTCCCCGGGGCAGCAAGATCACCTACCGGATCGACGCGCCGATGGGGAGCGTTCTGCGGAGCGTCCACGTCCCCACCGGGTTTCAGAAATCCTTTTCATGGCCCGGCGTCGCGGTGCGGAGCCTTTCGTGGCAGCCTGCCGCGGAAGAGTTCGTCGTCCTCGCCGAATCCCCTTCGCTGCCTCCTCACGCCCGGGTCGCGGACTATGCGGGAGAAGGATGGAGTCCGATGTTTGCGGAGCGATCCTCCGAGATTTCGGGGGAAGCGGAAGCTTCTGCCGTCCTGCCTCACACGTGGACATGGGCGCCGGGGGATCTGCGCTACGGCGAGCGGGTGCCCCTGGTGGTCTGGCTGGAGGAGGGGAGGCTTTGGGGCTGGAATGGAAGGCGGGCAGGCCTCCAGCAGAATCTTCGCATCGGGACGGCTGTTCTCGCGCGGGGAACGGATCAGCCGGGATGGCTGGCGACTCTGCTGAGCGAGCTCCGCTGGGCGGATCCGACTCGCGTCTTCGTAGTGACCGGTGAGACCTCCCGGATGGCGCCCGGCGGCGTAGAAAACGCGGTAATCCTCATGCGCCCGGGAGCCGAGAGGCCGGATTGGGCGATGGAGCAGGTCGAGTTGAAGAGCGAGGATCCGGAGCTCGAGGCGGCCGGATGGCTCACCCGGCGACTTCAGGAAGTGAATACGAACGAATGAGCGGAACCGAGGAGTCGGCCAAATCGACGCTCAGGGAGTATTTCGAGGCTCTGGTGATTGCGATGATCTTCGTCAACTTTGCGAGGATCTTCATGTTCCAGGCTTTCAAGATCCCGACGGGCTCGATGATCGACGATCTTCTGATTGGTGACCACATCGTCGTGAACAAGTTCATTTACGGCGCGCCCGGACCTTTCGACGCGGTGGTACCGATCCGGGAGGTGCAGCGAGGCGACATCGTCGTTTTCCGTTTTCCGCAGCAACCGGACACCGATTTCGTGAAGCGCGTCGTCGCGCTCCCGGATGAGGCGGTGTACATCGAGAACAAACAGGTTTTCATCGACGGGCAGCCATTGGAGGAGCCCTACGCGGTCTATCAGGATCCGGAGGTCTTCCCGCGAACGGCCGGACTGCCGGAGCCGTACCGATCGCGCGACCAGTTCGGGCCGTTCGTGGTGCCGCGCGGTGAATACTTCGTGATGGGAGACAATCGCGACCGCTCGAACGACTCCCGCTTCTGGGGGACGGTCCCCCGAGAGCTGATCAAGGGGCGGGCGCTGCTGATTTACTGGTCGTATCGCGGGGCGCCGGTGTCCCCGGACGGCAGCCCGGCGCGGCGGCTGCGAGAGCTGGCGGGTGTGGCAACCGGGTTCATTTCGAACACGCGTTGGGAGCGGACCTTCCATATCGTGGGGAGTGATGACCAGGCAAAGACTCGCGGCGGAGAAGCGTTGACCGAATGAGTTCCGAAACAGAGGCTACAACAGTGGTCGAAAGTGAGCCCCAGGGGATCGAGGCCGCGCATCAGGTCATCGACCGCGCGGATCATTCGATCTCGCGCAAGTCGATTCCCGAGAACGTGCTGAAGGTGCTTTACCGCCTTCATCGCAGCGGCTACCGGGCCTACCTGTGCGGGGGGAGTGTTCGCGATCTCCTCATGGCTCGGGAGCCGAAAGACTTCGACATCGTCACGGACGCTCATCCGGGCGACGTTCGAAGGTTGTTCCGCAACAGCCGAATCATCGGACGGCGGTTTCGCCTGGTTCACGTCATCTTTCAGGACGGCGTCGTCGAGGTGGCGACGTTCCGGCGCGAGCCGGAGAAGGTGGAAGGAGACGGTCTTCTCGTCACGGACGACAACGTCTTCGGCAGCCCGGTCGAGGATGCGCGGCGGCGGGACTTCACGATCAACGGCCTTTTCTACAGCATCGCCGACTTCACGGTCATCGACTATGTCGGTGGCCTGAGAGATCTCGAGGATCGCCTGATCCGGGTCATCGGGGTGCCCGACCTGAGGTTTCAGGAAGATCCGGTGAGGATGCTGAGGGCGGTCGAGTTCGCGGCCCGCCTCGATTTCGAGATCGAGGCCTCGACCTACGATGCGATCACGGAGCACCGGAACGAGATCCTGAAAGCGTCGCCCCCGCGCGTCTCCGAGGAAATTCTCGAGCTTCTGAGGCGAGGGTGGTCCTCTAGCGCGGTCGAGCTACTCGCGGAGACGAGGCTGCTCGAGCCGCTGCTGCCCGAGCTGCAGAGCCGTCTCGATCGGGGAGGCGTGGACTACTTCTGGACGATGCTCCAGGTCCTCGATCGCACGGTAGGGAGCGGAAGGCGCATCTCGGACGCGGTGCTCTTCTCGGTTCTGGTTCTCCCTCATGTGATCGAGGAGATCGAGCGTGAATCGGCTCTCCGCGAGGGGAAGCTCCGCGTGGGCGACATGCTTCTGCATATCCGGGAGCTCATCCAGCCCATCGTCGATCGCTTCGCATTTTCGGCGGGAATGCGGCACCAGACCGAGCAGGCGCTCGAGACTCTGTGGCGGCTGCTCGAGCCGCCATCGGACAAGCGCAGCATGTGGCGCTTCGTCTTCCGCGAGCATTTCAGCGACGGTCTGGCGCTCCTGGAGCTGTACGCCCGTTCCTCCAACAGGTACCTCGGAGTCTGCCAGCAGTGGCAGAGCTTCGCCCAGAAGGTCCGACGATCGGAGGATGTCGAGCGGCCTCGTCCACCGCGCAAGAGACGGAGGAGGAGGTAGCCCTTTGGCCGACCTCCCGATCTACCTCGATCACCACTCTACGACCCCCTGCGATCCGAGGGTGCTCGAGCGGATGCTTCCCTTCTTCGGCGAGTCGTTCGGCAATCCTGCATCGGTGACCCATCCGCACGGCCGGCGCGCGGCCACCGCTCTCGAAGACGCGCGTGCCTCGGTCGCCGACTTTCTCCGGGTGCGACCGGAGGAAGTTTTCTTCACCTCCGGCGCGACCGAATCCAACAACACGGCGCTCCGGGGAATCCTGAAGGGGGGCGATCACGCGATCGCCTCATCGATCGAGCATCCCTCGGTCCTGGCTCCTCTGCGGGCACTGCAGAAGCAGGGAGTCGAAGTGACCCTGATCCCGGTCGACCGTGAGGGGTTCGTCGAGCCCGATGCCGTGAGAGACGCACTCCGTCCCTCGACGGCGATCGTCTCCATCATGGCGGCAAACGGAGAGATCGGAACCATCGAACCGGTGGCCCGGATCTCCGACATCTGTCGCGAGCGCTCGGTGCCGTTCCATTCGGATGCGACTCAGGCCGTCGGGAAGATTCCCTTCGATGTCTCGAAAATGGGCTGCGATCTGCTGTCGATCTCGGCTCACAAGATCTACGGCCCTAAGGGAGTCGGAGCCCTGGTGGCTCGAAAGGGGGCGAGGCCGCTCCCTCTCCTGCTGGGCGGAGGGCAGGAAAAAGGGCTTCGCTCGGGGACGGTGAACGTCCCGGGAGCCGTAGGGCTCGCGGCAGCGCTGGAGCTCCGCAGAGCCGAGATGGAGGGGGAGGCGGCGCGGCTCACCGCGCTTCGAAACCGGCTGTGGGACCGGTTAGTGGCCGAGATACCCGATGCTTCCGTCAACGGGCCGAGGGAGTTAAGATTGCCGGGCAACCTGAACGTCAGCTTTCGCGGTGTCGATGGGGAAGCCGTTCTGTTCACTTTGCGACGGTTTTCCCTCTCCACCGGGTCGGCTTGCAGTTCCGGTGATCGGGAGCCGTCTTCAGTGCTGGTGGCGATCGGTCAGGACGAGGCAAGCGCACTCGGCTCGATCAGGATCGGGATGGGGAAGTCGAGCTCGGCCGACGAGGTGGACCTGCTGGTGTCGGATCTGAAGATTGCACTCGATAGGGTTCGGGAGATTTCGCCTCCGTGAGAGGGATGGGATGAGCGAAGAGCCGACCGTGATCCTGGTGAATCCGTCGCGAGGAACGCTCCTGTTCGATCGGGCGCTTCTCCAGAGTCCGCACTGGTCTGTCAGGGCCACGACTCGCGGAACCGACGCCTGGCGCCTCACCCGCGAGCTCGAGCCGCGCGTGGTGGTGTTCGGGTTCGATCTCGATGACCTCGTCGCGCCGGAGTTGTGCCGTCTGATCCGTGAAAATCACCGCACCCGACGAGTGTCGCTGTTGTTTCTCGGCGAGCGTGCCGAACCCGAGCAGGTGGACATCTGCATGGCCGCGGGGTGTAACGAGCTGGTCTACAGGCCGCTCCACCGGGCCGAGCTCGAGATGAAAATCCAGCGGCTGCTGGCGATTCCCCCGAGAAGGGTGGTGAAGACACTCACGCGCATCGAAGTCGTCGAGACCGACGCGTCCTCCACGATTCTCGGCCACAGCGTGAACCTCTCGGCAACCGGAATGCTCCTGCAGGTCGACGAGAAGCTTCCCCCCGCGGCGCGTCTGATGCTGCAGTTTTTCCTGGAAGATCCGGTTCTTCCGATCCGGGTCCGGTCGGAAGTGGTTCGGGCGGAATTCACGGGCGGAACGCCGCGATATGGAGTTCGATTCATGGATCTGCCGAACGAACAGCGCTCGAGAATCGATACCTTCGTGCGCCAGATTCCGGGGGGCGCTGCGTGACCGAAGTCGACCTGACGGAGGTCATGCGAAGCGGCATCGATGCCGTCCGCAAGGATGAGTATCTTCTCGGCCTGACCCTGCTCGGGCAGGCTTACGGAGGGTCTCGGGGAGAGCTCCCCGCGCCCGACGGGCTGTCCTATTACGGATTGTGCATCGCGCTGGTGCAGAAGAAGTTCAAGCCGGCGGTCGACCTGTGCAAGAAGGCGATCGAGCTCCAGTTCTATCACGGCGAGCATTACGCCAATCTCGCTCGGGTCTATCTGGCCGCCGAGCACCGCAAGAAGGCCATCGCAACCGTGCACAAGGGCCTGAAGGTCGTTCCCGAGGATGAGAACCTGATCCAGCTTCGACGGGAGCTCGGCGTTCGCCGCCCACCACCGATCCCATTTCTATCGCGCTCGAACCCGCTCAACGTTGCGCTGGGGAGGAGCCGACACGCTCGCGAAATCGCCGCTAAAGAAGCGAAAAAGAAGAAGGCGAACGAAGCGAGAAAGCCGGGTGGCGGAACGCCTTCCGCCCCCACTTCCTGACCGGCCGGGGTCAGGAACGATTTCGCCGATAGATCGCTGCCAGCGTTTCAGGGGAAGCGCCGAGCCTCCATCGGATGACGATCCACCAGTTGGTGACGACTGTCCGCAACACTCCTGTTTTCAGAAACCTCGAGCCGCTCGTCTCGACCGTCGGCAGGAGGACAGCGGTGCGCACTCTCCGTTTCATCCGGATCGCCATTTCGTAATCTTCCATCAGTGGATCGGGCCGATACCCATGCGAGCTGGTGAAGAGGGAAGCCAGGATCCATTGCGCCTGGTCGCCCCAGGGAGAGCGCGTGACGCGCGAGCGGAAGTTGATCAGTCGTTCGGCGAGCCGCAGCGCGAACGATTTCTCCCGGAAGCGGAGACGAAAGCCGCCGAACTCGATCCCGGAGAGGAGAGCTTGTCCGATGGCTGCTCCCGCGTCCGCAGGAAGCCGGGTATCCGCGTGAAGAAACAGCAGGACGTCGCCGGTGGCGATTGCGGCGCCCGCGTTCAGCTGCCGCCCTCGGATTCGCTCCCCCTCGACGATGGTCGCGCCACTCTCACGCGCAGCCGCGACCGTGTGGTCGCTGCTGCCACCGTCGCAGACGATCACCTCGACCGCCCCAGCATCGATGGCGGAACGAACCGCGCCCCGGATTTCCGATCCGTTGTCGAGCGTGGGAATGATCACGGAGAGGCGAATCGCCACGGGGGCCGATGGTACTCTACCTTCGTGACTGTCCGGCGGGCTGCCTGATGAACTGTTATCTACTGGTCGGGGGAATGTCGCGGCGGATGGGCTCTCCGAAAGGGGAGCTCGAGCTCGGCGGCCGCCGGTTTCTCGATCGCGCAAGGGATGCGGCCCGCACGGCCTTCGATTCGATCACGGCCGTTCAGCGGCCCGGCGGCGAGCCCATTCCGGGAATGCGAACCATTTTCGAATCCGCGCACGATTCGAGCGGCGCGATGTTCGGTCTCCAGAGGGCGCTCCAGGATGCAGGGGAGAGGCTGTGGCTTCTCGGCGTCGACTATCCGCTGATGACCTCGGACCTCCTCCGGGATCTGCGCGCCCGTTTCGAAGGGAGACGGGAGCTTCTGCTCGTTCCGATGTCCGGTGGAATGCCGCAGATGCTATGTGCCGGTTACGATCCCTCACTTCTCGGTTCAGTGAATGCGCGTATTGCGGCGGGCAATTTCCGATTGCGCTCTCTTCTCGAGGAGCAGGCGTGTATCGTCTCCGAGGAAGCATGGCGAATGTCTCACTCGGGCGAGCCGCTCCTCAATGTGAATGACCCGCTCACGCTCGAGCTGGCGAGGAAGATCCATGGTGAAGAAGCTCACGCATCTCGATGACGATGGCAAAGCCTCGATGGTGGACGTCGGCGGGAAGCCGGCCACCCTCCGGGAAGCGGTCGCGTCCGCAGTGGTCGAGATGAACCTGGAGACGCTCGACCTCGTCGCGGAGGCCGGTCTGCCGAAGGGCGATGTTCTCGGCACCGCTCGCATCGCCGGCATCCTCGCGGCGAAGAAGACCGCGGACCTGATCCCGATGACGCATCCTCTCCCGCTGACGCACGTCGGGGTCGAGTTCGAGATCGACCGCGAGCGGCGGGCGATCGTGATCACGGCCAATGCGCGTTGCGAGGGACCGACAGGGGTCGAGATCGAGGCGATGACCGCCTGTGCCATCGCCGCGGTGACGATCTACGACATGTGCAAGAGCGTCGAGAAGGGAATCGTCATCCGCGAAGTCCGGCTGGAGAGAAAGTCGGGAGGAAAAAGCGGGACCTGGGTTCGCTCGACGAACGAAGGGTAGGTTCCCTCCGCACCGGCCAACACGATTCCCGCATTCGGCCTTCGTCGGCACGCAGGATTTCGAATGAGCAAGCTCGTTTCACTCGCGCCTCCTCAGGATGACGGTGGGGTCATCCGCGCCCGCCGGTTCAGGCGGGCGGTTCCTGGGGTGCCGGCGGCGGAGTGTCGGGGGAAGTCACCGGCGCATCATCCGCAGGAGGCGTCGTTACGGGAGCGGGCGCCGGCGCTTCTTGTGCGGGAGACGGCGGCGCGGAGGATGCCGGCTCCGACGGTCTGCGAGCCTGAGAGGTTCCAGTCGACAGGCCCTGCGCTCTCGCAGCACGGTCGGCCGCCTGCAGCTGGACACGGATCGAATTCAGAATTCGCTGATCCGTGCCGATCGCGAGGGGCATCAGATCCTGCAGCGGGCCGAAGCTGCGAAAGACCACCACGAACCGATCGAGGCGGAATGCGATCGTCCTGCCCATGAATCTGTCTTCGGCCGTGAGGTTGTCTTCGCCCAGATTCGGGATGCGATCGAGAAGTCTTCCGTTGTTGACGAAAAAAGCGCGGTAGCGCGCGAGGATCTCAGTGGCGATTTCCTTGCTCGGAGCCGGGATGATCGCCCCTTCGATGGGTCGATCCTCGACTCTGTAATCGGCGGTGAATCCACCGGCGAGGTAAGGCTGGCCGAAGACCGGTCCAGCCGAGTATCCCTCCGAGCGCGGCACGCGGTTTTCGCTCGGAAGAAATTGAAAGACGGCCGGGATTCCGGGAGCGGGGGGCATCCGTTCGACCACCGCCTGAGTGATTCCCGTCAGCTCCTCCTCGGCCACTTCACTGCCGACCACGCGAACGTAAAAGGGGCCGCGCCAGACGTGCGCCGAGTAGGCGCCGAGGAATGCATCGTTCTCGAGCTCGAGAGGCTTTCGCTCCGAGTCCCTGCGCCCGGAGAAGGCGCCGAACGCCTTGACGAAGTCGGGAAATCGGTAAATTTCGACGGTCGCGAGCCCTTCGCCGTCCACCTGCTCGTACTGGCCGATCGTGACGTCGTGAATCTCGTACTCCAGATACTGCTCTGCCTGGCGACCGATATAGCTGTCCAACTCCGTGGCCGGATAGACGAGCGGGTCGCCACTCAGGCGCCAGCCCGGCACTTCTTCAACCCTCGGCAGGTACTCCATGGCGGGCGAGTCGATGACCTCGAACGAGCCGCCCCGCTCCTGATCCGGCGACGCCGGCGAGGAAGGTGCCACGGAGGCGGCTTGGGCCGAGCGCGACGGCGGTTGTCCGCAGGCGGCGAGGACCACGGCGCATGCCAGCGCCATTCCGGCGGCGAAAACGCTACGCCAGCGTTTCGAGGAAGCGGAGCGCCATCCGGACGCCGGTTCCTGTCGCTCCCCTCGGATCACGCGCATTTTCACTCTCCGTGTACGCCGTGCCGGCGATGTCCAGATGTGCCCAGGAGGGGCACTCCACGAACTGCTTGAGAAACAGCGCCGCGGTGACCGCACCGCCCCAGCGGCCGCCGACGTTCTTCATGTCGGCCCAGTCGCTGCGGATGTACTCCTTGTAATCGTCCCATTCCGGAAGCCGCCAGACCGGCTCCCCGGCGCTCTCGGAAGCATTAATCAACAATTGAGCCAGCTCATCGTCATTCGAGAAGAGGCCCGAAGCCTCGAACCCCAGGGCGACCACGCAGGCTCCGGTGAGGGTGGCGAAGTCGATCAGGTGATCGGGGGCGTAGCGGATGGCGTAGTGGAGCGCATCACAGAGGATCATTCGCCCCTCGGCATCCGTGTTGACGATCTCGACGGTTTTCCCCGACATGGTCCGGATGATGTCGCCCGGCTTGTAGGCTTTTCCCCCGGGAAGATTTTCGGTCGAGGGGATCAGCCCGATCACGCGGACGGGTAGTTCGAGCATTGCCACCGCGCGCATGATGGCGATCACGGTGCCCGCACCCGACATGTCGAACTTCATCTCTTCCATTTTCTCGGCGGGTTTGATCGAAATGCCGCCGGAGTCGAAGGTGATTCCTTTTCCCACGAAACAGACGGTCTTTTTCGCCTTTCGCGGTGCCCACTCGAGGACGATGAATCGCGGTTCCTCAGCCGATCCGCGGTTGACGGCCAGCAGTCCGCCCATCCCGAGCTTCTCGATCTGCTTGCGGTCGTGAACGGTGCATGTGAGGCCGGCTTCTTTGGCCACTTCTCTTGCGCGGTCGGCGAGCCTTGCCGGCGTGATCTCGTTGCCGGGCGCATTGCCGAGATCCCGGGCGACGCGGACGGAATCAGCAATGACCTTCGCCTTGTCCAGGATTCTCTTTCCGGTTTTGGCGTCGAGATCTCCGGCGGGGATCAGGGTGCAATGGACCTCGATCCTTCGCGCCTCCTCGCCAGTCTTGAAGGTCATGTACCGGTAATCCGAGTGGGCGAGCCGGTCCAGCATGAAGAGCGCGGTTTCTTCCGGATCGTCTCCGGGAAGGAGCCGAGGCGAGTAAACCGCGATGGACGCGTCGGCGTTTCGCTGGGCGATGCGCGCGATGCCGTGGATCGCGGCCCGCGCCGTGCGGCGGTTGAACGAATCGGGCTTGCCTACCCCGATGAGAGTCAGCTTCCTGGGCTCTCCTTCGAGAAGGAGGGTGAGCCCCTCGTCCTGGCGGCCGGTAAACCCGCTGCGCGCGATTGCGGCAGCAATCTTCTTGTTCAGCGCCGTTTCAAACGGAAACGCGGGAGCCGTTTCGCCCTCGGCGAGCAGGATGAAGAGATTGTCGATTCGGGAGAACTTGGGGTCACGGGAAAGGGAGATATTCACGTCTGGCCTCCGCTGAAACGGGCGCATTGTAGCAGCGCGGCGGCGGGGAACGGCTGCGTGGCTTGAGCTGGCGGGTTCCTTGCTCGAATCGTTCTGGCCGCCAGACGGATAGAATGGGGCCGAGAAGGGGAGGGACAGCATGCCGGCACGGGTGCTCGTCGTGGACGACGAGTCGGCGATCCGGGAAGCCATCCGGATGACGCTGGAATTCGAAGGATACCGGGTCGATGAGGCTCGGTCCGGGCAGGAAGGACTCGATCGGGCGTCCAAAGCCCCCTACGACACCATCCTTCTGGATATCAAAATGCCGGTGCTCGACGGGATCGAAGTTCTCGAAAATCTGCGAGCCCGCCACGTCTCGAGTCCTGTAATCATGGTTTCGGGGCATGGTGACGTGCAGACGGCGGTGGAATGCACCAAGCGCGGCGCGTTCGACTTCCTGGAAAAGCCGCTCAACCGCGACCGGCTGCTGCTCGCCGTGCGCAACGCCATCCGGCAGGGGCGGCTCGAGGACGAGAACCAGGAGTATCGGGAGAAGGCGGAGAAGGAGTACCAGATCGTCGGCGAGTCCGCGCCGATCCTGAGCCTTCGGGCTCAGATCGAGCGTGCCGCCCCGACGAAGGCCACGGTCCTGATCCACGGAGAATCGGGCTCGGGGAAGGAGCTCGTCGCCCGCCAGATCCATGGACAATCGTCTCGATCGGCCTTGCCCTTCGTGCAGGTCAACTGTGCGGCGATTCCGGAAGAGCTGATCGAGTCCGAGCTGTTCGGCCACGAAAAAGGATCCTTCACCGGCGCGGTCAGAAAACAGATCGGGAAATTCGTCGCGGCCGACGGAGGGACGATTTTTCTCGACGAGATTGCCGACATGTCCCTCCGCACGCAGGCGAAGGTGCTGCGCGTTCTCCAGGAAGGAGAGGTCGAGCCGGTTGGCGCCGCGATCATCGTCGAGGTCGACGTCCGTGTCATCGCGGCGACGAACAAGGATCTTCGCGAGGAGATCAAGGCGGGCCGATTCCGGGAAGACCTCTTCTACCGCTTGAACGTCATCCCGGTCACTACTCCACCTCTGAGGGAGCGCCGCGAGGACATTCCGCTGCTGGCAAATCACTTCGCCGCTCTCTTCTCCCAGGAGCACAACTACCGCACGAAGACCTTCACCCCGCAGGCCATGAAGGCTCTGACCGATGCTCCCTGGCGGGGAAACGTCCGGGAGCTGAGAAACCTGGTCGAGCGCCTCGTGGTGATGACGCCGGGCGATGCGATCGACGTCGCGGACCTCCCGAGTGACCTGTTCCGGGGGGCGGACGAGATCATCAGCTCGTCGATCCAGGCCGCGACGCTGCAGGATTTCAAGGACCAGGCTGAGAAAGCGTTCATTCTCTCCAAGCTTCGCGAGAACGGGTGGAACGTCTCCCGGACGGCGGAAGCGATCGATACCCCGCGCTCGAATCTCTACAAGAAGATCGAGCAGTACAACATCAAGAGAGAAGCGGGAGGAACCGGCGGGGGGCAGCCGGAAGAATGAGCGGTCCGATCGCAATCTTCGACAGCGGGGTCGGCGGGCTCACGGTGTTCAACGAGGTCGCGGCAGCGCTGCCGGGCGAGTCTCTGATTTATCTCGGCGACAGCGCTCGCGTTCCTTACGGCACGAAGTCGGCGGAGACCGTCTCGAGGTACGCGCTCGAGGCTGCGAGTTTTCTGATGGGGCGAGGGATCAAGGCTCTCGTCGTCGCGTGCAATACCGCGACGGCCGCCGCTCTCCCGCTGCTGCGCGAGCGGCTGCCCATCCCGGTCATCGGCGTGATCGAGCCCGGTGCCCGGGCTGCGGTGGCGATGACCCGCGGGAGAATCGGAGTCATCGCCACCGAGGGTACGGTCCGCTCCGGTGCCTATGGGAGGGCGATCCGCGCGCTCCAATCGGACGTCGAAGTGATCGAGCAGGCATGCCCGCTGTTCGTCCCGCTGGCTGAAGAAGGTTGGGCGAATACGCGCGTGGCGCAGGAGGTCGCCGAGATCTATCTCCGGCCGCTGCTGGACGGAGGCATCGACACGCTGGTTCTGGGCTGCACACACTACCCGCTGCTCAAAACCACGATCAGAAAGGTCGCCGGCGATGCCGTCGCCCTGGTCGATTCAGCAGAGACGACCGCCGATGCGCTGGCCGACATTCTCGACCGCGACGGGCTTCTCGACGGGGGGGACGGGCCGGGTCAACACCACTTTCTCGTCACCGACGCGGCTGAACGATTCCGGAAGGTCGCCGAGGACTTTCTCGACCGCAGGATCGAGCACCTGGAGATGGTGGACATCGACGGACACCTGAGCCGCCCCTCGGCGGAGGGCGTGAAGCCGGGCGACGCGCGCTCGAACGTCGACAGGCGTCGCGCCTGATCCGGGGGGGCCTTTGCGCCCTTACGGCTTCACCGCCACTCTCCATAGAGCCCGAACGCTGCCCAGTAGTGCGGGTCGCGCCACCGCGCCTCACGGTACATGGAAAGCTGAGCCTCGCGAAGAGCCGCGGCGGGCGCAGTCCGGCTGCTGAGAACTCCATCGTAGAAGCGAGCCATCAGCCGCGCGCTGGCGCGGTCATCGACGTTCCAGATCGTCGAGATCACGCGCGAGGCGCCGGCGTACATGAATCCCCGCGTCACTCCCACCAGCCCTTCCCCGTGGATCTCCTTCCCTAGAGCCGTCTTGCAGGCGCTGAGAACGACCATCTCGGCATCGAGCTCGAGGTTGTAGATTTCGTGGAGACGGAGAAAGCCGTCGACCTTGTTTCCCCGCTCGTCGAAAAGCGACAGCACGATGCTGGACAGCTCGGGATGCTCGGTATTGAGCGCTCCGTGCGTGGCGATGTGAATGATCCCGAATCGACGCAGGCGATCGGAGATCAGAGTCTGCTTGGACGCCTCGAAGTCGAGCGCTTCGAATGCCGGCGCGGGTGCCGCGGCCACGATCGCCTCGGCCTCGCGGCGCGAGAAGCGGAGGCGAGGAAGAACTCCCCCCGGCAGCCGCCGCTCCTCGTCTCGGGTGAGCGATGAGCTCTGAGCCGCAACCTGCGCGCGGCCGGTCAGCCTGGGGTCGTCCTTCGAGAAGACGGGATCGGCGAAGATCGCCACAGTCGGCGGGCGCCTTTCACCTCCGACTGTGCTCCGCAGGGTCTGGATGACCGAAGCCGAGGGAAGGTGGGCAATCTCGTAACGCGTGAGCAGAGGTTCGCCGGAGCCGGGGAGCGGCAGCGCCGCGAATGGCACGTAGTGCAGGGCGCCGTCGGCGACGACCAGGAGTCTCTTTCCGCCGAGCTTCGCCATGAAGGGGGCGAGAACCGCCGCGGAGAGTCGTTCGCCGCTCGAAGCGAGCTCGCGCTCCAGCCCGGCGCGTTGAGCGGCCGAAAGCCCCGTGCGCTCGCGACTCAACAGGTCATGCCATTCGCGCGCGATCCGTTCGATGGCAGCGCGCGGCGGGAGGCGATGTACCGAGATCGACTCGGAGCTGATGACCCATGCATACCCGTTCTCCTCGCCGAGGTAATACTCGACGAGCGCGGTCTCGGGATCGAGCAGAGCGGATCGAACGCTTTCGGCCGTCGCCGGCTCGGGCATCTTCAGCGCTGCATAGGCTGGGCTGGCCCGTCGGATCTCGGCCTGGATCATTCGCCAGCTTTCGATCAGGTCGTTGATCTCCCGTTTCGCAGCCTCAGCCTCGGCCGCCTTCCCGCTGGCCGCGAGCCGCGCGCGGTAGGCTTCCCTCGCGTTGATCTCGGCCTGAATGGTCCGCTCGCGCTCGGCGAGCGCCGGGTCGATGCCTTTTCTGATCCGCGCCGCCGACTCGGCGAGGCCTTCGAGGAGCGCCCGTGAGCGGGCGCGCTCGCTCACGCGGAAAGCAGCCGACGAAGCCGATTCCTCGTCGTCTGCCTGAAGAAGGAGCTCGATGTAAAGATCGTAATAGCGCCGCACGACGGCCAGATAGGAGCTTCGCAGGTCGGAACGGGCGATGGTGCCGCGTTCCGCTTCCACCAGCACAACCGCCTCGGCGATCGACGCGATTGCCTCATCGAGTTTGCCTGCGCCGCGCAGGGCCCGCGCACGGATCGCTAGGACACGAGCCTCGCCGCGGCCATCCGAGGCCTCGCGGCTCAGGCGGAGAGCTTCGTCCAGTTTCTCCAGCGCAGAGTCCAGCTCGCCCTTTTCGACGTCGATCTCGGCCCAGCTGGCGAGAACGGAGCTTGCGCCTGCATGGTCGCGCACCTGTCGAAGCAGAGGGATCGCCGCGGCGAAGGCTTCCGTTGCCGAGGCGGCGTCGCCGCTCGCATGCTGAATCCGGCCCAGCACAGCGAGGGATCGAGCCGTTCCGGGCCGCGATCCTGAAACTTCCCACAGCTCGAGGGCTTCACGCACCGTGGCCAGCGCCTTCGTCGCGTCGCCGAGCGCGAAGTGCACGCCCGCCATGCTGCTCAGAGTGTTCGCCAGGCGGCGCGGCGATCCCATCTTTCTCTTTACCGCCATCGATCGCTCATATGCTTCGAGCGAGCGAGCGGAGTCGCCGAGATGCCAGTATGCCTGCCCGACGTTGTGGTGCAGCGCCGCCTCGACGTCGAGAGATCCGACCTCCCGGGCGAGTGGAACGGCGGCCGACAGCATCGCGATCGCCTCGTCCCTCCGCCCGATCGACGAGAGGAGAAGGCCGCTGTTGTTCAGAATGTCCGCCTCGGTCTCGGGGTCCTCGACCTCGCGGGCGATCGGTAGCGCTGCCTCGAGAAACTGCTCAGCCTCGCCGACCCTTCCGATCTTTCGGGAGAGATCTCCGAGGCGGTCGAGAGTCCTGGACTCGCGCCCCCTCATTCCGAGCTCGACAAAAAGAGGGAGCGCACGGTGCATGCTCTCGATCGCCCTCGGGCTTTCGCCGAGAAGGTCCTGAACCAGTCCCGCCTGATAGAACGCCTCGGCCGCGAGCGCCTCATCGCCAGCCTCGCGCGCCTCGGATGCGGCCCGCAGCAGCTCCGATTCGGAGAGAGCGAGGGCCTCTCCCTCGGACCTCGAACGGACGTTCGCTTCATGGAAGCGTGCGCGAACCGAGGCGCGCGAACGGGCCCTCTCGTCCGCGGGAGCATGCGTGAATACGAATGCGTAGTGACCTCGCGACGCCCGAGGGAGGACCGGCTGGACGACGACCTCCCAGGCGGAGGGAGAGGGGGAGACCGGTGTGACGAGGACCTCTTCTCCTACCGAGCCGTTCGCCATGGAGCTCTTCTGAATAGTCTCGCCCGTCACCGGATGAACGAGGGAGATCTGCACGTCGATCCCCTCCTGACCCACGATCACCACCCCTGCGCGGTCGGGCGGGACGAGGATGGGGTGGGAAGCCCGTTCGCCGGCAGCGAGGGAGCCCCTGAGCGCCGAGTCGGCGCCTGCAACGGGCAGAGCCGCCGCGAGTGCGGCGGCTGCGATCAACTGGAAGATCAGTGGCTCACCTCTCGAGACCGTAATGCGAGGCCAGTCTTCGGGTCATCATTCAGGAGTCCGGACCACGATTGTCTCGAATCCCAGATCGTCGGCCTCTCCGCCGGACAGGCCAGCGACGGCAAGCTCCCACGAGCCGTCCTGGAAGACTTCTGCCGGGACCGAAACCGCAATGTGGCGTCCATCGCCATTCGCAATGGCTGCCAGGTCATTTCGCTCGAAGCGCAGAGCTCCATCCGGTCCGCGCAGCTGCACGCGGTACTCGTCGTAGACATCGTAAGGATCGAGCTCGATCCTGAGATCTGCTGATCCGGCGTCTTTCGGGAGCTCGATCGTGTTGCGGTCACCTTCGCTGCGCGCGGTCCCGAGCACGACCGTGACTTCGATGGCCCGCAGGACCGGCGGGGGAACGGAAGAAATCTCCGGATCGGGAGCGGTCGGCCGCTCCGCCTGCGGCGAACTCTCGACGATCGAGTCGACAGGCAATGGCGTATCGGAGCCGGGACGCGTCAGGATCGCTGTAAGGGCGATGACCAGAACCGCTGCCGCCGCGAGAATCGAATTCCGTGCGAAGCGAGAGGTCCGGACGACATTCGGTTCGGCGGCGCGCCTTGCGAGGGCCCGGGCGAATGTGAGACGCCCATGATCTCCGGGAGCCCGGCGTCTGGCCAGAAAAGCGTCTCGATCACGTGCATCCATCCGCCCGGATGTCAGGGCGTCAAAGAGCTCCGCCTCGACCGCGCGCACTTTTTCGAAGAGCTCCTCCTGCTCGAGAATCCCGATTTCGAGAATCTCGGCCTCCTGCTCGGGCAGCCGTCCGAGGAGCCACTCGCGGATCCGGGCGGGGTCTTGATCCTGGATTCTGTCGTTATTCACACTGAGCCTCGAAAGAGATGACCGCCAGGAGCCAAACGTTTCATGCTCCCTCCATGCAGCGGCTCATGCAGGCTTCCAGCCGTTCGCGAATGCGGAAGGCCCGGATCCTCAGAGCGGTCGGGGAGATCCCGAGGACGGAGGCGAGTCGGCGGCGAGCATCGATGTTCCTTTCGTTTCCCGGATCGTAATAGCGGAGGACGCATTCACGGTCGTGACCGGAGAGCTGAGCCAGGCACCTGTCGAGACACGCGAGCGCCTTTTCGCTTTCACTTTCGTCGGCGGGAGACTCCGGCTCGAGATCGGCGGGGAGCGGCGTTTCCTGCTGTCTCGGGGAACGGGTCGACTCGTAGAAGACGAGGCGCGCGACTCCGCGCGTGAACGCTCCGAGAGAACCGGGAGCGATCTCCGTCCCCTCGTCGAGCTTGCGGGCGACGCGGTCGAGCGTCTCGTCGGCCAGCTCGTCCGGCCAGGGCGAGCCCCACCAGCGGAGCAGGCCGGAAACGCGCGCGTGAAGGCGCTGGTATTCGAGAGCCGCGCGCTCCCGGTCGGTTCCGAGCGCGTCGAGCAGCCGATCGAAAGCGGGCTCGTTCAGGGTCCACGCCCGAGGCCAGCGAGAAGAAGAATCGATTGTCATGAGCCAGACCCCATAGTGTACGGGATACGGCGCGCTCGTCATCCCGGGGGATGCGTTCCCGCGCTGATTTTTCGAGTTGTGCCGGCCTCAGGCTGTAGGATAAAAGCCCTCAACGATGAGATTTTCAACATGGCGTGTTGCCGCGCTGCTTTTCGGATCGGGACTTTCGGCCCTCGTCTATCAGACGAGCTGGTTCCGTGAGCTGAGGCTGGTCTTCGGCTCTTCCACGGCAGCTTCCGCGGCGGTACTCGCAATCTTCATGGGGGGATTGGGACTGGGCGGCGCCCTTCTCGGGCGGATGGCCGACCGCTCCAGCAACCCTCTCCGGATGTACGCCAGGCTCGAGTTCGGCGTCGCAATCTCCGCGGCGCTGACCCCTTTTCTCGTCGAGCTGGCGCGGGAGCTTTACATCCGGCTCGGAGGTTCTCCCTCACTCGGTCTGACCGGAGCCTCTCTCGTTCGCATCGCTCTGACGGCGCTGGTGCTCGGGGTGCCCACGGTCCTGATGGGAGGCACCCTACCCGCCGCGGCTCGCGCGGTCGAGTCCGTGGCTGATGCGGGCCGGAGGAAGCTGGCGGTTCTTTATGGGGCAAACACGATCGGAGCGGTGACCGGCGCCCTGATCGCCACGTTCGCGCTCCTCGAGCTCTACGGAAACCGCCGGACCCTCTGGATTGCCGCTCTGCTGAATCTACTGGTCGCCGTGGTTGCCCGGTCGCTCGCGCGGGGAGCCGACGCTTTGCCCTCCGAGCGGGAGCATGAAGTCGTCTTCGAGGAGGACGATTCCGGATTCGAGGCTCCTCCGACCGAAGTGAGGGGGCGCTCTCATGCGCCCTACGGTTTCGTTCTCGCCGCGGCCGCCGCGGTGGGTTTCATTTTTTTCGTGATGGAGCTCGTCTGGTACCGGATGCTCTCCCCGCTTCTCGGCGGATCGACGTTTACCTTCGGGTTGATTCTCGCGGTGGCTCTCACCGGAATCGGATTGGGAGGCTTCGTCTACTCGCTGTTCGGGCAATCCCGCCCCGCAACTCTCCTCCAGTTCGCGATCACCTGCGGCGCCGAGGCCATCCTGATCGCGGTGCCATTCGCGATCGGGGATCGAATCGCGGTGCTGGCGATTTTTCTGCGCGAGCTCGGCCGGTTCGGCTTCGACGGTCAGGTGGCGGGGTGGGGCGTCATCACGGCGATCGTGGTTCTTCCGGCCGCTCTGGTGGCAGGCTTTCAGTTCCCACTCCTGATCGGGCTGCTGGGCCGGGGCAGTCGCGGGATCGGGCGGGACGCCGGAATGGCGTACGCCTTCAATACCATGGGCGCCATCGCCGGTTCGCTGGCAGGCGGGTTCGGGCTGCTCCCATGGTTGAGCGCGACGGGGACCTGGCGAGCCGTCGTTTTCGGACTCGCCCTTCTCTGCGTGATCACCCTCCTGATGAGCCTCAGAATCGGAATCCGGGCCAGTTACGCGATTCCTCTCGCCCTGGCCGCAGGAGCGTGCGCGCTCGTTTTCTCCCTCGGTCCGACCGCTGCCTGGCGTCATAGCCCCATCGGGGCCGGGCGGGAGGTCATTCCCGACGACGGAAGGCACTCCATCCAGCGTTGGCTTCGCACTCAGCGCCAGGGGATTGCATGGGACGTGGACGGGATCGAGAGCACAGTGGCCCTTTCCGATCAGACCGGCTATGCCTTTCTGGTGAATGGGAAGTCGGATGGCCACGCGCGCTTCGACTCCGGAACGCAGGTGATGGCCGGGCTGCTCGGAGCGGTTGCGGTCGAACGGCCGGCCGACGTATTCGTCGTTGGATTGGGAACCGGCAGCACGGCGGGCTGGCTCGCCCAGCTCTCCCAGGTCGAGCGGGTGGACGTCGCCGAGCTCGAGCCGGCGATTCTGCGGGTTGCCCGAGCCTGCGAGCCGGTCAATGCAGGCGTGCTCTCGAACCCTAAGGTGAACATCCAGCTCGGTGATGCGCGGGAGATTCTGCTCACCGCGCGCAAAGGATACGACATCATATTTTCGGAGCCCTCGAACCCTTACAGAGCGGGAGTCGCGACCCTGTTCACCCGCGATTTCTATCAGGCGGTCGAGGCACGCCTGAACCAAGGCGGGGTCTTCATTCACTGGCTGCAGTCGTACGAGATCGAGCCTGTGACCGTGAGGACGGTCTATACGACGCTCCTCTCGGTGTTTCCAGCGATACAGACGTGGCAGTCGCAGGCCGGCGATCTGGTTCTGATCGCGTCCCGCGAAGAACCGCGCTGGAGCGCTGAGGCGCTGAGACCGATCGTGGAGTCGGCGCCGTTCAGCGTGGCAATGGCGAACACCTGGAGGACCACGTCTCTGGAGGGTCTTGCGGCTCGGTATGTGGGCGGTACCGCGCTTGCGCGGGCGCTCGCGGACGACGATCTGATCGAACCGAACACGGACGACCGGAACCTCGTCGAGTTCCACGCGGCCAAGAGCGTAGGAGGAAACACGCGAGTCGATACCGAGGCGCTTCGTGGAATCGCTGAAGGAATCGAAGCGGCACGCCCTCCCATCGAAGGCGACCTGGACTGGGATCGAGTGAGCGACGAGAAATTGTCGATCAACACGGTGTCGGGGCATCCGCCGGCCTGGCCCCCTGCGATCCGCGATCCGCAGCAGCGCGCACGAATCGAAGCGCATCAGGCCTGGGCCGGGGGGCACGCCGCCGATGCCCGGAAAGCATGGAAGCAAGGGGGGCTGACACCCATCAACACGCTCGAGCTGGCGGTCGAGGCGGAGCTCGGAGCTTCGGACCCGGGCGGGCCGATGCCCGCATCGCTCCAGCAGCTTTCTCGGGTTCAGCCGGTCGAGGCGGCAGCGATTCGCGCTCGCTGGCTGTGGCTCCAGAACCGGCCGGAGGAAGCTGCCGCCGAGCTCGAGCGCGCGTTTATCGGTTACAGGAACGATCCGTGGCCCCTATCCGCGATCATGATCCGCACGGTTTCGCTGGCGGAAATGGTCGCAACCTCGGATCCCGCTCTCGCAAAGCGCCTCTATCCCGCCCTCTCGGAGCCGTTTGCGGTGCGGATGCTCGACATGCAACGGAAGCGGGCCCTGATCTCGATCGCTCGCGTTCTCGGCCCTGAGCCCTGCAATCCGCGCACGGTGGCGTCTCTGGAGGCCCTCGAGCCCTGGTTCCCCTGGGAGCGGGATCTGCTGGACCTCCGGTCCCGGTGCTATCGAGAAGCCGGGCATCCGCTGGCGGGAAAAGCTGAATCCGAGTTGATCCGATACCTGTGGAACGAGCCGGATTCTCTCCTCCCTCACTGACGGGAGGCGCGCGCGGAAGCCGCCCAGGCGGTGTGAGGTTCTTCACAGCCTGCGGTTCGCTCGAAGTTCGTTTTCGCCTCGTCGCGCCATAGAATGACCCCGGCCGGGGAGCTTCCTCTGACGCTGCCGGCCGCAAGGAGACAATCGATGGGAAATCAGTGGACCCGTAAAGAGCTCGCGAGCTGGGCGACATCGCATCGCGGCGAGTTCGAATCAATGCTGAAGAAGATCGTCGAGATCCCGACCATTTCAGCCGATCCTTCCAGGAAGCCGGACATCCGGCGGGGGGCGGAAGCCGCTCGCGAAATGATCGAGAGCTTTGGCGGCAAGGCCGAGGTCATCGAGACCGGGGGGAATCCGATCGTTCACGGCGCCTTCGATCATGAAGCAGGCGCTCCGACGGTGACCGTCTACAACCACCTCGACGTACAGCCTGCGTCCAGGGAGACCGAGCCGTGGGATACCGAGCCGTTCGAGTTCATCCGGAAAGGCGATACGTATTTCGGGCGCGGCACGACGGACGACAAGGGGCCGGCGCTGACGGCGCTGTTCGGGATTCGCGCCGCGCGCGAGAAGAAAGTTCCCGTCAACATGCGCGTGCTGTGGGAAATGGAAGAGGAGATCGGGTCTCCCAGCTTCGAGGAAGGGATCCGCAAGGCGAAATCATCGATCCAGCCCGACTCGATCGTGGTCTCCGACACGATCTGGGTCTCCCGAAAGGTCCCGGCATCATCCGCCGGGCTGCGCGGAAACATCGGTTTCGAGCTGACTTTGGAGACCGGGGCGCACGACGTTCACTCCGGAACGACCGGGGGTGCCGCGCGCAATCCGATCGGGGAGCTGATGAAGCTCGTCACCGAGATGTACGACGCGACGACCGGACGCGTGAAGATCAAGGGGTTCTACGACGATGTCGTCCCTCCGACGCGCGCGGAGTTGCGCGACTACTCCGCTTCTGGATTCGACGTGAAGGGATTCAAGAAAGCGCATCACCTCAAGTCGATCCGCTCGGACGACGCTCTGGACGTGATGAAACGGATCTGGACGATGCCGACGATGGAGATCCACGGGCTGGTCGGTGGCTACACCGGCCCTGGGATCAAGACCGTCATCCCTTCACGCGCCGCGGTGAAGATCACTTGCAGGCTCGTGCCGAACCAGAAGCCGGGGGCGATCTCCCGCCTGATCAAGGAATTCGTCAAGCAGCGAAACCCCGACGTCCGCATGTCGGTGGAAAAGTCGATGGACCCCTACAAGGCGCCGACCGAGGGACCTCTCGCCGAGATCGTGAAGAGCTCGATGAATTTCGCCTTCGGAAAAGAGCCGGTCTTCGTTCGGGAGGGTGGCTCGATCGGAGCCGTGGCGACCATGGAGAAGGTGTTCCGCTGTCCGATCACCTTCATGGGACTCTCGCTCCCCGAGCACGGCTATCACGCGCCGAACGAGAACTACGACTGGCAGCAGGCCTCGGGCGGAATCGCGATGTTCACGCGCTACTTCGAGGAGATTGCCTCCCGGGGAGTCTGAGGTTCCACGTTGCTCTGTACGCAGGCCCGGAGCGGATGCGCTCCGGGCCTTCATTTTTCGGGCGCGAAAACGCCGTCGCACTGCGCGCGACCGGACCGGCGCAGCCGGTCTCCTACCCCCGGCCGAAGCGGTAGGGACCGCCTGCGGCGGTCCGGTCGCCGGAGGCGACGGTCGTTCTCGCTCCGGCGGGAACCCGGGATCCATGGCAGCCCCGACCATTTGCGGCCCTCCCCACTCCTGCTTCGGCGCGCAGCTTGCTGTTACGCCAGCGCGGAGGAAAGCGATGAAACGAATTCTGATTGCACTCGCAACGGTGATGGCCGTCGGCTGCGGAGGCGGACTGCTGCCCGACCTCGGCGGTCTGGAAGACATTCTCGGCAGCGGCTCGCCCAGCCAGAACTCCGACGTGCGCGGCACGGTCGTCGAGGTCGATACCAGAAATCGAGCCATTCATCTCGACGTCGCCTACATCAACAACCTGCGCGACGAGCGGCGCGGAAGCGTCATCTATTACGACAACGACACCGTGGTCGAGTACAACAACCAGACGTATCGCCCCGAGGACCTCGAACGCGGTGATGAAATCTCGGTCGTCGGATCGAACGTGAACGGCCGTTACACCGCGCGCCGCATCACTGTCCTGCGGAACGTCAGGCGATAAGGGAGCCAGGGAGCCTCTTGTGCAGAGGTTCCCTCGGTTCCTAGTTGCCCGCTCGGTAGACGGTGATCGGAAAGTTCAGCTGGCCGATCGGCGTGTCGTAGTAGGCGGTCCCGCGGATCTCATACGAGGCACGGTTGCCCTGGATCATCTCCACGACTTCCCGGAAGAGGGAACTGAGCTCGTTGTATCCGAATCGAGTCTCCAGCTGCAGCTGCCCCAGCCCCTGGGCCGGGATGCGGATTCCGCTGTCATTGATCCCCTGAACGACCCGATTGCCGTTCATGAAAATATCGAAATCGAGCCTGTCGAGCCTGAGCGCGACGCGGTTCGGATTCTCGACGTCGATGGTGAACCCGAGATCGACGGTGGAAGCCGAGAAGGGGATCGCCAGGTCGAGGCTCGGCCGGACCGAGCGGATGCTGTAGGTCGGGTTTTCGATCTCGAGCACGTCGCGCAGGGTGTTGCAACCGGAACCGATCAATGCGATCGCCATCAGGGAGGCGAGGGTCATCCATTTGAGTCTCATGAAGTTCGCTCGTGCAAGTGAACGGCCATCTTGGGCGTCAAGCGTCGCTGTGCGCAACCCCTTGACGGGCCACGAGTTAGTGCTCGGACCGACGCTGGCCTGAAAGAGGTGGTGTTCGCTCGAGAGGACGGAAGTTCCGCCGGAGGGTCCGCTGCGCGTCAGATCGCTTCACGCCGATGACCGGCAGGATCAGGGGGTTGCGGGTGCCCGGCTCCACTACAATGCCGTGGTCCGCCCATTGCAGCTTAGTGCGGCGAATTCGAAGGTCAGTCCCAGGGGGCCGGTTGCGAGTCAGCGCCATCATCGCCGCGTACAACGAGGAACAGACGATCGCCGGGGTTCTCTCGGCTCTGCAGCGGAGCTCCCTGATCGACGAGATCATCGTCGTGAGCGACGGCTCGACGGATCGCACGGTCGAGATCGCGCGTCAGCACGGCGTGCAGACCATCTCCCTCTTCGATAACCAGGGGAAAGGCTACGCCATGCGGGTGGGCGTGGAGCATGCCAGGGGAGAAGTGCTCTTCTTCGTCGACGGTGACATGCTCGACATCACCGACGACCACGTGCAGTCGTTGATCCGCCCTGTCCTGGAGGGGAAATGCGAGATGAACGTCGGCGTGCGGCATCGCGGGGCGTTTCTCGATTTCTTTCACCTTCGACTGAGCTTCGGCCCCGTGCTTTCGGGGATTCGAGTCATGACCCGTGAGGTATTCCGCTCCGTCCCGGTGCAGTACCTGGAACGCTTCAAGATCGAGCTGGCCCTGAATTACTTCTGCAAGCGAAGCGGTCTGCGGCAGCTCAACACGGTGATCCGCGATCTCGGCCACGTGATCAAGGAGAAGAAGCGCGGGCTCGGCTCGGGCTTCGTCAGCCGCTGGGCAATGACCCGCGAAGTCGTGCTGCTCCATTTCGATCTCTACGTCTTCCAATCCTGGAAGTGGTCGACGCCCGCCGAGCGCCCCCGGGTCGACTACGAGCGCTACGAGACCCGGTGACGACGTCCCGCGGACGGCTATAATGCCCCGTTTTATCGCGTTGCCGGGGTACGCCGTCCAATGAAGAACGACACGAACTCTCCCGAAGTCTCCGCCATGACTCCCTCCGAGCAGCTCGACTACCTCGCGAAGGGAACGGTCGACCTGATCGACCGGGAGGACCTCCGCTCCAAGCTCGCGGCCGGACGTCCCCTCACCGTGAAGGTCGGATTCGATCCTACGGCGCCGGATCTCCATCTCGGCCACACGGTAGTGATCCGGAAGATGCGGCACTTCCAGCTGCTCGGCCACCGTGTGATCTTTCTGATCGGCGACTTCACGGGGCTCATTGGGGATCCCACCGGCAAGAAAGCGACTCGGCCCGCGCTCACCCGCGAAGAGATCGAGGCGAATGCGGAGACCTATCGCCGGCAGATCTTCAAGCTCCTCGATCCCGAGAAGACGGAAGTGCGGTTCAATGCGGAATGGCTGGGGAAACTCGGCTCCGACGGGATGGTCCGGCTCGCCGCGAAATACACGCTGGCCCGCATCCTCGAGCGTGACGACTTCCGGCGGCGCTTCGAATCGCACCAGCCGATCGCGCTGCACGAGCTCCTCTATCCGCTGGCCCAGGGCTATGACTCGGTTGCGCTCGAGGCGGACGTCGAGCTCGGGGGCACCGACCAGCTCTTCAACCTGCTCGTAGGGCGCGATTTGATGAGGGAGTTCGGACTTGCTCCTCAGGTCGTTCTCACGCTCCCACTCCTGGAAGGCCTCGACGGCGTCGACAAGATGTCGAAGTCGCTCGGAAACTACATCGGCATCGACGAGGAGGCGGGGCAGATTTTCGGGAAGGTCATGTCGATCTCGGACGAGATGATGTGGAAGTACTACACGCTCTGCACCGATCTCACGCCTGCCGAAGTCGCCCGGAAAAAGGCCGGCGTCGAGTCGGGAAACCTGCATCCGATGGAAGCCAAGCGCGAACTCGCGAGCTCGATCGTCGCGGATTTCCACGGGAAAGAAGCGGGGGAAGCCGCCGACGCGGAGTTCAGGAAAATCTTCAGCCAGCGGGAACTGCCGACGGACATCGAGGAGAAGCAGCTGACGGCGGCGGACCCGATGCCGGTCACCAGGCTTCTGACCCTTGCCGGCCTGGCCCCCAGTGGGAGCGAAGCGAAGAGGCTCGTCGTTCAGGGCGGCGTGAGCATTGATGACGAACGCGTCTCGAGCCCCGCATGGACCGTCGATGCTTCGCTCGGTCGCAGCTATCTGCTGAAAGTCGGCAAGCGCAAATTCATGCGAGTCACATTCGTCGGCTAGGCGACCAGGCTTCTCTGGAAACAAAAAAGGGCGGCCCGAGGCCGCCCCTTTCTTTCTCTCCCTGCGATCGATTACTTGAAGACCACCGGGATCACCAGATCCGAGGTCGCAAATCCGTCCGAGGCGCGAACCACGATCTGGGCGGTCGTGCCGCGATCCAGCGATGAAGTCGCAGCCTGGATGGTGCCATCCGCATTGATGAGAGCGAAGCCAGGCGGGGCCTCGATCAGTGAGAGGGTCACTTCACCGGCCTGGGTCGGCTGTGCGACCACCCGGAAGAAATTCGGGAAGGGACCGACGAAGATCGAGACCGGCTCGTCGAGAACTCCGTCTCCATCCGCGTCGGCAATGTCGATCGTCCCATTCTCGTCGGTGTCGACACCGAGGAACTCGACGGCGAAGTTCTCGCGAACCTCGAAGCCGGGTACGTAGGTCGGGTCACCCGTGGAGGCTTCGACGATGCTTCCGTACACGAGCGCTTCTCCGCTGAGAATCCGAGCGTGAATCACCGCTCCATCGGCCGCCTCGGCTTCGAGGAAGCTGACGACTCCGTCGTTGTACTGCACCTGAGCTCCAGCCTCGTAGGTTTCCGTCTTTTCGGTCACCAGCGTTCCGTCGGCGGAAAGAAGGCGCCAGGTCACCTCGGAGTCCTGAACGGCGAACACGCCGAAGTTGAATCGTTTCCCCTCGGCCACTGCCGGGCCGCCGATCACCGCCGTCGATCCGGAGCGAAGAGTGTCCGTTCCCGAGATGGCCGGGATGTCCTGTCCGAATCGTCCCGACGGGCCGACGTTCATGACCCGGCTGGTGACTGCGACCTGGCCGCGAGCTCCCTCGGCGATCTCGAGCAGAAGCGCGCCGGAGCCGTTCTCGACGCCGAACACATCGGAGATCACGTTTTCGTAGTTGACGGTGGATCGGGCCGGAAGCGCGATCTCGACGGAGACGGGCTCGCCACCGGAGGGGAGGAAGGTCATGGTGATCAGGGCGACGTTCGTCGACGCATTGTGCAGGGTGATTTCTCCCTGCCACAGGCTGCCGTCGGCGCCGGGCAGTGTCCCGGTGACGGGGATGATCAGATCGGTAGCCGCCGCGAAGCCTGGGATGGCCACGAGAGCAGCGAGAAGCAGGATGGTGAGACTGCGGAACTTCATGGGGTTTTCTCCTTAATTCGATTAGTCGGACCCGATTGATGGCGCGCCGCCTGGCCAGTTCGACCGCCGCATCGGATTCGTATTCCGCCATCTGATACGGAGAGCCCAGGAAATATGTCTAAGTAACATATTCAAAAAGTCATAGAGAGAACTGTGGATAATATTTAAGGACGTAAAATCTACGAGCCAGGCGGCCCGTTCGGGGGGGGGACACCAGGCTGCGGCGTCAAACCTAGATACGAGGCTGGAGGGGAGAGCGTTGGGGTCGGTTCGGGCGGTGGGAGGCCGCCCGGACTCGGCAGCTCAATCCCGAGGAACGTGGAAGGGGACTTCTTCGCGAGGAACTGAAGCGGATTCGGATGGGGCCGAGCTCTCGGGCGTCGGGTCCTCGCGCCTGGCTGCCGCTTCGCGCGACTCGTCGTTTTCGTTCAAACGGCACCTCCTCTTATTTTTCGTTGAAAGGGAAGAGTGCCAGCAGAGTGCCAGGTGGCCGAGCGTCGTGGTAGGGTCCTGTCGAAAGAAAGGCGGCATTGATTTCGCTCGCGCGGTGACGGATGGAGGAACTCTCCGAAGAGGAGCAACGAAGCTCGAAGCCGCCTCGCCGTCTGACGGTGATGAGCTACAACATCCAGGGGGGGCAGGCGGCGCTTCACGGGACGTCCCATATCGATTCGATCGGGGAGCTGATCGTGTCGAGCGGAGCGGATGTCGTCGGTCTTCAAGACGTCCATCGTGAAACGTGGCGGTCCCGTTTTCGTGACCAGGCGGAGGAGCTTCGCGCGCGAACGGGGTTCGACCTGGCCTTTGCACCGAGCATGAATCTCGGTCGAGGGGCGTGCGGCAATGCCCTTCTGACTCGGGGCACGATTCTTCACACGCTCACTCACCGCCTTCCCGGAAGGGGCGAGCCGCGGACGATGCTGGAAGCGCTGGTGGAGCTTCGCGGCGGGGTGTTCACTGCCTACGTGACTCACCTGGCGGCGTCGGGGCGGCACGGCTCTTTGGCGCGCCTGCGGCAGGCGTCCCACGCGTTCCGTCTGGTCAGAAGGAGCCGTCTCCCGTTCGTGCTCGCGAGCGACTTCAATTCGCCGCCGACGCCGAGGGAGCTGAGGATGTTCTCGGATCGGAGCAGGATCGTTTCGTGTCTGGATGCGGTGGCCAGGAGCGAGATGACGAAGGAGTGTCTCGACTTCGTTTTCGTCGACCCACAATGGAGTGTGACGACGGCACGTGTGCTCGAGGGAGGGCCGTCAGATCATAAGCCTCTGATCGCCGAGTTGGAGCGGCGAACACACGCGGGTCCGATGGTAGACTCCGGCCCGATGGATGAGAGGGAAACGCCGGAATGAGGTTCTGGACGATCGTGGGCATCACCGGGCTCGTCATAGGGGCGGCGCTGGGGGTCGGGCTGTACACCTTCGCGTACGCCAAGGGAGCTTCCTACATGACGAACGATCCGGGTGCCTGCGCGAACTGCCACATCATGCAGGACCACTTCGACGGGTGGTTGCATTCGAGCCACCGGTCGGTCGCGGTCTGCAATGACTGCCACACCCCGAGCGGCCTGATTCCGAAGTATGCGACCAAGGCGTCCAATGGATTCTGGCACTCGTTCGCATTCACCACGGGACGGTTTCCGGACCCGCTGAGGATCAAGGAGCACAACCGCCGGATCACCGAGCGGGCGTGCAGAAAGTGCCACGAGGCGATCGTTCAGGCCATCGACCACCACGGTGGCGAATCCGTCGGGAGCGAATCGCTCGCATGCATCCGCTGTCACCGCACCGTTGGACACGATTTCTGAGAGGGATTTCCCTCGTATGGAGTGAGACATGACTGAACGCGACGAAACGACGACACCGAAGCGGAGATCCCGCAGGACGTTCACGCTGATCGCCGTCACGGCGGTAGTCGCCGCCCTGGTGACCTTCGGGCTGACCGCGCTGCTGGTGAACATCTTCGAGAGGAAGGTCGAGGCGCGAAACCCGTTTTACCGGGTCGTCGAACTGAACGACGAGACCCAGGACCCCGCGATCTGGGGAAAGAACTTCCCGATCCAGTACGAGGCCTACTTGAAGACGGTCGATCAGGTGCGCACGCGATACGGTGGAAGCGAGGCGGTGCCACGGACTCCGTCCGATGCCGACCCCCGCTCGATCGTGGCGCAGTCGCGGCTCGAGGAAGATCCGCGGCTCAAGACGATGTGGGCGGGCTATGCCTTCTCGGTCGATTTTCGCGAAGAGCGCGGGCACGCTTACATGCTCGACGACCAGATCTTTACCGAGCGTCAGAACGCGGCCAAGCAGCCAGGGGCCTGCCTCCATTGCCACGGTTCGATGTATCTCCCCTACATGAAGGCGGGAGACGGAGATCTGATCCGTGGTTTCGAGGTCCTCAATCCGCTTCCCTATGCCGAAGCGAGGAAGAACGTGACCCATCCCATCACCTGCATCGACTGCCACGATCCGGAGACGATGCAGCTCAGAATCACACGTCCCGGCTTCCTCGAAGGGATCCGCGCGCTCAAGGCCTCGCAGGGAATCGAAAACTACGATCCCAACACCATGGCCAGCCGGCAGGAGATGCGGACTTTCGTTTGCGGGCAGTGCCACGTCGAGTACTACTTCAAGGGCGACGAGAAGCGTCTGACCTATCCCTGGAACAAGGGTCTGAAGGGCGACGAGATCCTCGCATACTACGAAGAGAACGGGTTCTCGGACTGGACGCACGCGAAGACGGGCGCGAAGGCGCTCAAGGCGCAGCATCCGGAGTTCGAGACCTGGAACCAGGGCATTCATGCGCGCTCGGGCGTGGCCTGCGCCGACTGTCACATGCCGTACACCCGCGTCGGCGCGATGAAGGTTTCGGACCATTGGGTCCGTTCACCCGTGCTGAATCTCGACAACGCTTGCCGCACCTGCCACCACTGGAGCACGGACGAGCTTCGCGAGCGCGTGTTCACCATTCAGGATCGCACCTATGAGATGCGCAACCGCTCGATGGACGCGCTCGTCTCGCTGATCGGAGACATCGAAAAGGCTCAGACCAACGGTACGCCTACGGGCCACCTCGATGCGGCCCGCGCCTTCCAGCGGAAAGCGCAGTTCCTGGTCGACTTCATCGAGGCGGAGAACTCGATGGGTTTCCACGCGCCGCAGGAAGCCGCCCGCCTGATGACGCAGGCGATCGATTACGTCCGCATGGGGCAGGTCGCTCTCAGGGATGGATCCGTGGAGCAGCCTGCATCACCCGTGGGTCAGCCCGCCCTTCCGGCTCCGGCCGCGGGCAGCTGATCGTCAGATCGTCAGTCCGGCTCGCCCAGCGCAGCCCGGTCGGGAATCTCGAACCCGTCGGGCTGCGTGAGGACGATCCCTTCCTTCTGCCAGCGGCTCATGAGCCGGATCGCAGTCTCCAGGGTCGTCCCCACCAGGTCGGCGATCTCCTGACGGGAGAGGACGAGCGGGATCTTCACCCCACGCCCCGCCGGCTGACCGAGGCGGTCGGCGAGCGTGAGAAACAGACGCGAGGTCCGCGATTCGACCGTTCCGGTCATCTGCGCGATCCGCTTGTTGACCGCCATCAGACGAAGCGTGAGTCCGGCGAGCAGACGCCGCGTCAGCTCGGGGCGGGAGGCGAGGATCTGAAAAAACTCGCGCTCGGGCAGCCCGAGAAGCTTCGAGGGCTCGATGGCGACCGCCGTGGCGGGGAAAGGGCGATTCTCATACACCGCGACCGTCCCCACCGGCTCGCCGCGCCCGAGAATCTCGATGATGATGTCGCGGTCGCCGGCGGCCTTGACGATCTTGACCTTGCCGTCGACGACGAACCAGATCAGCTCGGCCGGATCTCCTTCGCGGAAAATCACCTCTCCCCGGTCGAAATCCGCGATCCGGCAGAGGGGTTGTAGGGCTTCGCGATCCTGCGGCGTGAGCGCTGAAAGCGTGGGAATGACGGAGAAGGGGATATTCATGCTGGTGGTGATTATAGAAGCAGTTCGAGGCGGGTCTCGATGAAGGCGATCGCATTCGACCTGTGGGAGACCATCATCACCGATACCCCGGAGACCGCTCTCAGGCAGCAGGAATGTCGCCTGGAGCGGATGAGCGATGTCTTCGAGAAGGCCGGCAAGCCGGTTCTCCGGGACGCGCTCGAGGCGGCCTATCGCCATACGTGGGTCCGGTGCAACGATCTTTACTGGTCTCGCGATCGCGACATCCCGGCGCGGACCCAGATCGTTCATATGCTCGAGCCGCTTCTGGCAGATGGCCAGGTCCCGGAGGAGCTGCTCGGTGACCTCGAGGAGGCATACGCCGGCGCAGCGATCGACCATCTTCCCGACCTCGTCGACGGAGCCACGGAGCTGCTCTCCAAGCTTCGGGGAAGGTGGCGCATCGGCCTGGTCAGCAACACCGGGCGCACGCCGGGAGCGGTTCTGCGGGGAGTTCTGGACCGTCTCGGTATCGGGGGGATGTTCGACGTCACGGTCTTCTCGAACGAGCACGGCGAGTGCAAGCCGGAGCCCTCGATCTTCTCACGGCTTCGGGAAGGGCTCGGCGTCGCCCCTTCCGACATCGTCTTCGTGGGCGACAACCTCTTCTCGGACGTCTGGGGCGCCAAGCAGGCGGGGATGAGGGCCGTGCATTTCGATCCGCCCGTGCGCGGCACGGCCGTGGGTCCAGTCACGCGCGAGGTCGAAAACATCGTTCCCGACGCGACGATCAATTTCCTCCGCGAGCTTCCCCCTATCCTCGAGGAATGGGCGCGATGAACTCCGAACCCTCGACCTACCGAATTGGAGGGCTGACCATCGAGGGGAAGTCCCGCGCCGGCAACGAGACGTGGTTTCGCGTTCGTGAGCTCGGCCTGAGCCTCGACATCGGCCGCTGTCCCGACGTCCTGGTGGGCTTGTCGAACATCCTCGTCACTCACGCCCATCTCGACCACGCCCTCGGCATCCCCTACTACGCAGCCCAGCGCAGACTCTATCGCCTCGATGCCGGGAACGTGTTCATCCCGGAGGAGGCGCTGGAGGATTACCGCGCACTGATGGCGCTGCACGAGAAGCTCGAGGGGACGTCTTACCCCCTGAATCTGATCGGGATGAAGCCCGGCGAAACGCATCGCCTGCGGCGGGACCTGATCGTGCGGGCACATCGGGCGACGCACCGAGTGCCGGCGCGCGCGTGGGAGCTGTGCGAGCTCCGGCACAAGTTGCGGCCCGAGCTGGCCGAGACGAGCGGTCCCGAATTGGCGCGGATGCGGGAGGCGGGGGAGGAAATCGAGACATGGTCCGAGGTGCCTCTGATTTTTTACACGGGAGACACGGACCGGAGGCTGCTCGAGGAAAGCACGGCGATTTATCAGGCAAGGGTCCTGATCATCGAGTGCTCGTTCACGGCCGAGGGGGAAGAGGATCGCGGCCGGAAGTACACCCACATCCACCTCAGCGATCTGTGGGAGCATGCCGACCGTTTCCAGAACGAGTTCGTCATGCTGACCCACTTCAGCCTGCGGGACACGCCCGAGCAGATTCACCGCCGGATCCGGAAAGAAGCTCCGGAGCGGCTGAGGGACCGCCTGGTCCTGGCTCTTCCCGAACCGTTCCAGAGGCTCTGAGCGAGACATGGCGGCAACGCCCGGAAGGTTTCGCGCGAGTAACTGCGGGTCCCGTCATGCGCACGGGTTCCGCGCTTTACTGGAACATCCATTGCACCAGCGGGCGTGACCGCGGAGTTGAACGGATACCGATGAAATCACTGACCCCCAAGATCGCATTTCTCATCTCGATCCTGATCCTGCTCGTCCCGGCGGGAGAGCTTTCCGGGCGTCAGCCGGGGGCCTCCGGATCGACGCTGGACCAGCGGGTCCAGTCTCTTTTCAACGATCCCGTCGCCGCACGATCGAATGCGAGCCTGATGGTGGCCGAAGTCGAGAGCGGTCGAGTGGTGGCGGCGCGGAACCCTCACCGTCCGGTTTCGCCGGCCTCGAACATGAAGCTGTTCACCTCGGCGGCGGGCATCGAGCTGCTCGGGCACGATTTCCAGTTCCGCACCACCGTGGCGATCAAAGGGACGGTCGATCCGATCGGCACGCTCCATGGCGACGTGCTCATCTCCGGCCGGGGCGATCCGACGATCGGCGGCAGGTTCCACGACGGCGATTCCACCAGGGTGATCCGACGGTGGGCCGCGGAGCTGCGAAAAGCAGGAGTGAAGACCGTGGGCGGGAACCTGATTTTCGAGCACGGCTACTTCGACAACGAGTGGGTTCACCCGACCTGGCCCGAAGATCAGCTGGTGAACTGGTACGAAGCCCCCGTCTCCGCTCTTTCGATTCAGGAAGGGTGCGTGATGGTGCGGGTCAAGCCGAGCCAGCCGGGCCAGCGCGCAATCGTGGAGCTCGAGCCGCCGAACCAGTACATGACCGTCGAGAACACCTGCGTGACCGGAGGCGGGCGCGGCGTGTTCATCACCAGAAAGCGCGACAGCAACACCTTGATCGTGCGCGGGAACACGCCGGCGAAGAGCGGTCCGACCGAGATTTTCGTCACCGTTCTCTATCCAGTGAACTATTTCGCGAACGTCGTTCACTCGACGTTCGCCAGCGAGGGGATCAGCGTCCAGGGCAAAGTTCTCCTGACCGAGCGGGAGACCCGTGACGACTGGCGGACGGTGGCCGAGCACACGACGCCGCTCTCGATCGTCAACTTCGTCATCAACAAAAAGAGCCAGAACTTCTACGCCGAGCAGCTGCTGAAGGCGATCGGGGCTGAGAAAAAAGGGCGTGGGTCATGGGAGAACGGAAGCGCTGCAGTCACTGAATGGCTCGTCGCGGAGGTCGGCATCGCGCCGGAGGAGTTCGAGATGATCGATGGCTCGGGGATGTCGCGGTTCAACCGCGCCTCGTCCGATGCCTTCATCAAGCTGCTGCGGCACATGTGGACCCGCCCCTCGCGAACGGACTTCATCTCCTCGATGCCTTACAGCGGCGAGTCCGACTCGCGCCTGCGCCGCCGGCTCAACCAGGCGCCCTTCGCCCGCAGCGTGTACGCCAAGACCGGCTACCTCTCCGGAGCCATCGGCCTCTCGGGCTACGTCCGGGGGCAAAGCGGCAAGGTCTACGCCTTCTCGTTCCTGTTCAATGACTACCGGACCGGCGTCTGGGGCGTTTACAACCTTCAGGATGCGATTCTGAAGGAAATCGTCACGAACGGCTGACGAGGAAAGAGGCGGCTGAGCCGCAGTTCCGCCACCTGGAAGCGCTTCGTGGAGACGTTCCCTGACCCGCTTCAGGCTTCCAGCCGTCCAATCGCGCGTCCCGCCGCACTCCCGCCGGGCCCGCCATCTGGTATCCTCCGGCATGGCGATCGCGCTGCAATATCGTCCCTCCGCTGTCCGTTTTGAACCCCTCAAAAGGCAGGCTTCCCATGAGTGACTCGAAATCATCCCCCGCTCTCGGCAAGGCCGAGATCCACGAGATTCGCCGCGAACAGCCGCTTCCCTCGGATCGGTTCCTCGAGGAGCCGCGCCTCGGGCTGACCTTCGACGACGTTCTTCTGGTTCCGTCGCGATCGGAAGTTCATCCGAACATGGTGGACACCAGCAGCCAGCTGACGCGCGACATCCGTCTGAACATTCCGATCATCTCCGCGGCGATGGACACCGTGACCGAGGCGCGGCTCGCCATCGCGATGGCGCAGCAGGGGGGGATGGGCATCATCCACAAGAACATGGCGATCGATGCGCAGGCGGAAGAAGTCGATCGCGTCAAGCGCTCGGAAGCGGGCATGATCGTCGATCCCGTCACCATGCGTCCCTGGCAGCGGATCTCCGAAGCTCTGCAGGTGATGGAGAAGTACAAGATCTCCGGTGTGCCGGTGACCGACGCGCACGGCAAGCTGGTCGGGATTCTGACCAATCGCGATCTCCGCTTCGAGACGCGTTTCGATCTTCCGATCTCCGAGCGGATGACCAAGGACGACCTGATCACGGTTCCCGTCGGGACGACGCTCGAACAGGCTCGTGAAGTGCTCCACACGCACCGGATCGAGAAGCTGCTCGTCGTGGACGAGAACGGCGACCTGAAGGGGCTGATCACGGTCAAGGACATCCAGAAGGCGCGGCGTTATCCGAGCGCTTCGAAGGATCCGCTGGGGAGGCTTCGCTGCGGTGCGGCGGTCGGAGTGGGCAAAGAGGGGCTCGAGCGCGCCCGCGCGCTGATCGACGCGAAGGTCGATGTCATCGTCATCGATTCGGCCCACGCGCATTCCTCCGGCGTGATGGAGATGATTCGCCAGTTCAAGAAAATCTTTCCGGACACGCCGCTGATCGCAGGAAACGTCGCCACCGCGGAAGCGGCGCAGGATCTGATTGACCTCGGCGTGGACGGTCTCAAAGTGGGGATCGGGCCGGGCTCGATCTGCACGACGCGCGTCGTAGCCGGCGCTGGCGTCCCGCAGCTGACCGCGATCATGGACTGCACGCGGGTCGCGGAAAAGCACGACATCCCGATCATCGCCGACGGCGGCATCAAGTTCTCGGGAGACATCACGAAGGCGATTGCTGCCGGCGCCCAGTGCGTCATGGTGGGATCGCTCTTTGCCGGAACCGACGAGGCTCCCGGGGAGACGATCCTCTACCAGGGGAGGACGTTCAAGGCGTACCGCGGCATGGGCTCGATCGGAGCGATGCAGGCAGGCTCTCGCGATCGCTACTTCCAGGAGGATACCGAGGCCGCCAAGCTCGTCCCGGAAGGAATCGAGGGGAAGGTGCCGTACAAGGGCTCTCTCGGGGCGATGGTGCCGCAGCTGGTCGGCGGCCTCCGTTCGGGGATGGGGCTCGCCGGCGCCCGCGACATCGAGGACCTCCGCACCCGCTCGAAGCTGATCCGTATCACCTCGGCCGGCCTGCGGGAAAGCCACGCGCACGACGTCATCATCACCAAGGAGGCGCCGAACTACCGGATCGATCCGGACCCCGAGCGCTGAGATTCGACTCACCCTTCGAAGGCGGCCGCGAGGCCGCCTTCTCCATTTCGCAAAGTTGTTCCGTGAGGGAGAGATACGCATGAGCACACCGCGGTTCGACGACCGATGGCGCGCAGAGGCCCATCGGCTCGTCGACATGATTTTCGATCACGTCGGCACGGTCGCGGATGGACCGGTGGTTCGCTGGGCCCCCCCGGCTGAGATGGATGCTGATCCGGCGTGGCAGATCGACATCGGCGGAGCGGAGCCCTCGAGGCTCACCGAGCTGGCGAGAACGCTCGCGCAGGGGTCCATTCAGCTTCATCATCCCCGTTACGTGGGGCATCAGGTCTGTCCACCCTTCGCTCCCGCGATCCTCGCCGACCTCGCGATCGCGACGCTCAATCAGAGCACCGCGGTATGGGAGATGAGCCCCGCGGCCACGACGGTCGAAAAAAAAGTCATCCGCTGGCTCTGCGAGCTGGCGGGATTTCCCGATGAAGCGGGTGGGACGACCGTCTCGGGGGGCTCCGCGGCCAACCTGACCGCCCTGATGGCGGCGCGAGCCCGCTGGCTCCGCAACGCCGAGAACACGGGGCGGACGCCGGTCGTGATCTGCTCCGCCGCCGCGCACTATTCGATCGCGCGAGCCGTCGCGATTCTGGGGAGCGGGATACGGATCGTCGAGACTCCTTCGGACGCCGAAGGCCGGATCGATGTCGGGGAGCTGGCTCTCGCCCTCGATTCGATGGAGGGGAGCGACGAGTCACCCATGGCCATCGTGGCAACCGCCGGGTCGACGGCAATGGGCGTGTTCGACGCCATCGCCCGCATCGCCGATCTCCGCGACCGCTTCCGGACCTGGCTTCACGTCGACGGAGCACACGGTGCATCCGTGCTGCTGGCGCCGTCGCTTTCCGCTCTGGTCGACGGCATCGGCCGGGCCGACTCGCTCTCATGGGATCCGCACAAGATGATGTGGATGCCGCTCTCGACCAGCGTGCTCCTCGTTCGCGATCGCAGCTGGCTGCGGGAAGCTTTCCAGTCCGACGCGACGTACCTATTTCATCGCGATCGCGGCGAGGTCGATCTCGGTGCGATGACCATCCAGTGCTCGCGCCGCGCCGACGCCGTCAGGCTGTGGCTGACGTTGAACACGATCGGAACCGACCCGTTCAGGGAAGGGCTGGAGATCGTCGCCGCGACGACGAGAAAGTTTCACTCGATGCTCGACGAGGCGGAGGACTTCGAGCCCCTGCACGCCCCCGACTTCAACATTCTCTGTTTCCGCTGGCGACCGGCAGGAGTGTTGGATGCGGATCTCGATGCGGCCCAGGAGAGGGCGCGGCGGAACCTCGTGGAGAGTGGGGACGCATGGGTCTCCATGGCGACGATTCGCGGCATGCGAGCGCTGCGAGTCACGATCATCAACCCCGCGACCGGAGCGGATGATCTCGAGGCGATCCTCGAGGCGATCCGGCGCGCGGGAGCGCGAAGAGAATGAGTGGGAAAGTCCGGTTCGTGCTCGTCGAGCCGCGGGAAGCGGGAAATGTGGGAGCCGCGGCCCGGGGAATGAAGAACTTCGGTTTCACGGAGATGGTTCTCGTCGGCGAGATGCCGCCGCTCGAGCCGGTCGCGGAGTGGTGGGCGAGCGGCGCGGGCGACGTGGTTGCCGCAGCAGCCCGGGTGGAGAGTCTCGAAGCGGCCATTCGCGACGCTCACGCAGTGGTTGCGACGACCTCCTCACGCGAGCGGGCAATCGAGAAGCCTCTCACGCCGGCGGACGTGCGCAGCGTGCGCGAAGCGCTGCCGGATGACCAGACGCTGGCGATCGTCTTCGGCCGTGAGGATCGCGGTCTGACGGCTCAGGAGCTTGCGCTTTGTGGACGGACCGCCGTTATCCCGACGTCCGACCTCCACCCGGTGCTGAACCTCGCGCAGTCCGTGACCCTCCTCGCCTGGGAGCTGTTCGCCCGTGCCGCGGATTCCCCGCAGCCGCCCCGGCCGCTTGCGTCGGCGGCTTCCATTGAGCGTCTTCACGACGCGGCGCGGCAGCTGCTGCTCGACGCCGGGTTCCTCGACCCGAACAATCCCGACCGCATCTACAACGATCTGAGGGAGATCGCCGCCAGGGCCGCCCTCGACGAGCGCGAGGTGACGATCCTCATGGGCCTGGTCCGCCAGGTGAGGTGGAAGACAGGCGGGTAGTGGCCGCGTCGGCCGTCATCCTGAGCCGGCGAAGCAGGGCGAAGGAACTCAAAATTGCAGGATCGCGTTGGCCGGTGCGGGGGAATACGCAGGTGGCAGGATCCTGCAATCTTGAGTTCCTTCGGTCGCGCCCACCGCGCGCGCAACCCATCCGGTTACGCGGCGCTCCCTCAGGATGACGGTTCGCGGCCTCGCTGGCGTTCCCAGGCTGGAAGCCCCCTTCTGGCCCGTTTTTCGCTCCCCATCGAGCTCATGACACTCCTGCCCGCCGACGAGCTCGAGATGATCCGAAAGGACTATCTGGATGACATGAAGCGGATGGCCGCGAACGTGCGGAGCCACGCTGGCTCTCTGACCGAGAAAAAGCGGTTCAAGAGCTCGTTCCCCGTCCTCCTCTACAGCGCTCATCAGATCAAGGGCTCCGGCGGGATGCTCGGCTACCCCGAGCTGACCGAGATCGGATCGAGGATGGCCGAGGTTCTCGGATCTTTTCTGGAGGAGTCGGAAACGCGCCCGTCTGCGACAGACCTGGCGGCATCGCTGGTTGCGCTCTCGGCTGAGCTCGACGTTGCGCTCGCCCGCGCCTCAGCCTGATGTTCGCGACTCGGTGAAGATGCGGTGGAGAAGAATCGCCGCCGCTGCCCCGACATTGAGGGAATCGATCCTCGAGCTCATCCGGATTCCGACCAGTCGCGCCTGAGCGCGCATCTCCGCGGAAACACCCCGCCCTTCGTTACCGAAGGCGATCGCCGCTGGACGCCGGACCGCGATCTCCTCTCCGTCTGCGTCCGCCGCGAAGAGCGGGATGGAGTGTGCTGCGAGAAGTTGCACGAGCTTCGCGGTCGTTGCAGCGACCACCGGGACGAGCAGGGCCGCGCCGGCTGACGCGCGCAGGGCTTTCGGGGAGAAAGGATCGGCAGTCCCCTCCGTGAAGACGACGCCGGTAGCGTCAAACGCCGTGGCAAGACGCATGATGGTCCCGACGTTTCCTGGGTCCTGGATTCCGTCGAGAACCACCAGAAGAGGGGAGGCCGAAGCGAACAGAGCGGCGAGATCGCTTTCGGGACGACGAAACAGCGCGAGAACCCCCTGCGGGTGGCGCGCGTCGGTCAGCTCGCGGATCAGCGAACGGGCGAGGTGGACGGCCGGGACGCCCGGGTCGGGGGAGGCGACATCCTCATCGAGCGCCCAGGCGAGCGGTGTCCATCCGGCGCGCCTCGCGTCGGCGATCTGCTTGGGTCCCTCGAGCAGGAGCTCGGCGTCGTGGGTTCGCGCGGCCTCGAGAAAGCGCCGGAACCAGGGATTCTGGCGGCTGGTGATGCGTCCTTCAGGCGTGCGGGACAAGGAAGTTGATCTCCATTAGAATGGCCATTCTTTTCTGCGCGAGACCGCGCGACCCCAAGATCATAAGAGAAGGCGCCTCCGGATGACCGAACGACAGACAGCTTTCCGCGGTTTTCGACTCGCTTCCCGCGTTTCGAGGATCCAGCCCTCGCCGACCCTGACCGTGATGAACCGCGCTGCGGAGCTTGCAGCCAGCGGCGTCGACGTGGTCGATTTCGGGCCGGGCGAGCCCGACTTCATCACTCCGAAGTCGGTCTGCGAAGCGGGCAAGCGCGCCATCGATGCCGGCAGGACCAAGTATACGAACTCCTCGGGATCGGATGCGCTCCGCGACGCCATCGCCCAGAGCTACAACAGGCGCCATGGGATCGCGGTGACCAGGAAGAACGTGATCGCCGGTACCGGCGGCAAGCAGGAGCTCTTCAACTTCATTCTCTCGCTCGTCTCCGAAGGGGACGAGGTCCTGATTCCGAGCCCGTACTGGGTGAGCTTCCCCGACCAGGTTCTGTTCGCGGGTGGAGTGCCCGTGTTCGCGCCTCTCGATCCGGCGAACAATTTTCGGGCGCGCCTGAGCGACATCCAGCCGCATGTCACGCCGGCCACCCGGGTGATGATCCTGAACTCGCCGTCGAATCCGACCGGCGCGGTCATCCGGGAGCGCGATCTCGAGGAGATCGTCCGCTTCTGCGCCGATCGCGAGATCGTCCTCATCTACGACGAGACGTACGAGTTTTTCCTCTACGGAGATAACCGCCACTACTCCGCGGCGAAGTGGCTCGGGGAGTTCCCCGAGACGGTGGTGATCGTGAACTCGATGTCGAAGACCTGGGCGATGACCGGCTGGCGACTCGGCTACGGCATCGCGCATCCGGACCTGATCTCCGCCGCCGCGAAGATCCAGAGTCACTCCACCTCGAACCCTTCCTCGATTGCGCAGTACGCGGCGATCGAGGCGCTCGAAGGGAGCGACGAGGAGGTGAGGAAGATGCTCGAGGCCTATGTCGAGCGGCGCGCCTGGCTCATCGATGCTCTCGCGAAGATCGACGGAATCAGCTGCCTTCCGCCCGACGGCGCTTTTTACGTTTTCCCCTCGGTCCGCAGCTTTTACGGCCGGGCCGGAATCACCGATTCCGCGAGCTTCGCCACCTTCCTGCTCGACAAGGCGCGCGTCGCCGTCGTGCCGGGGTCCGCTTTCGGTTCGGATGATCACGTCCGGATCAGCTACGCCACCTCCATGGAGCGGATCCGTGAAGGGATCTCGCGAATCGCGACCGCCGTCGCTTCGATCTGAACCGATGGCCGAGACGGGAAGCAGAGGTCGCAACACGGCGCTCCTGATCGCAGTGGCCGGAATCGCCCTCGAGATGGTCGCGATCTGGCTGCTCAGGAGCGGACGGATCACCACGCCGGTCGCCATGCCGATCCTGATCGTCGGGATGTTCATGGCCTTCGTCCCCGCCTTCGCGCTGATCCGCTCCCGGCGGCGGTAAGGTCCCGGCGTGCAAGGAATTCGACTCGAGGGAATCGCGCTCCTCCGCCCCCCGTTTTCCCCGCCGGTGGAGATCCAGAGCCACCCATCCGTTTCACCGTGCACGAGGAGCGATTTCTGTGAAGAAAACCATGATCGGCATGAGCATTCTGCTGGGAGCGCTTTCGCTCTCGGCTCAGACCGCGGCGGCGCCGGCAGCATCGGCTGACCCCGTCATCATCAAAGCCGGCTCGACCGAGATCCGGCAATCGGAGTTCGAAGCCGCCGTCGGATCGCTTCCGGATGAGTATCAGGCGTTCGCCTCCGGTCCCGGAAAGCGGCAGTTCGCCGAGGACTACCTCCGGCTCAAGCTGCTGGCGGCCGAAGCGACGAAATCGGGACTCGACAAGGACGCCAAGGTTCGCTCGCAGCTCGAGCTTCTGAAGGCCAACACGCTCGCCAACGCCCAGATCGAGAAGATGCAGTCGAGCATCCAGATCTCCGACGCGGAGGTCCGAGCGGCCTACGAGAAATCGAAGGAGAGACTCGAGAAGGTACGCGCCAGCCACATCCTGGTCGCCTTCGAGGGAAGCCCGGCGGCTCCTGCCGAGGGCGCCCTCAGTGACGCAGCGGCAAAGGCGAAAGCCGAAGAGATCCGCGCGCGGATCGCCGGCGGCGCCGATTTCGCGGAAATCGCCAGGACCGAGTCGGACGACAAGTCCGCCGCAGCCAATGGCGGATCCCTCGGAGAGTTTGGCCGCGGCCAGATGGTCCCGGAGTTCGAGAACGCGGTGTTCAGCGCCAAGGACGGCGAGCTCACCCCGGTCGTGCGCACCCAGTTCGGATACCACGTGATCCGCGTCGAGCAGCGGACGACCGTCGGCATGGACGAGGTGCGGGCAGAGCTCGAGCAGCAGGCCCGCCAGGAGAAACTCGAGGCGATGATCGACTCGATGCAGTCTTCGACCACGCCAACCTTCGACGACGCGTATTTCGGCGCTGCTGTCGCCCAGCCCGCGGCAAAACCGGTCGGCTGATCGCTGTCTGTGCGGACCGGGCCAACGGGCCCGGTCCGTTTTTCTTGACTCCCTCTCCCGCGCCCGCTTAATGTAGCGGCCATGGAAATTCCGTCACGCGTGTCGGTCTTCAACAGGACGCTCGAGATCAAGGGGAAACCCGGAACCCTCGTGGCGGTGAAAGACGAAGGCTTCTACGAAATCAACCTTCAGGTTCAGGAACGGAACCACACGGTGCTTTTCCCGATTGCCGAGACCGTCCTGATCTTCAACGATCCAATACCCGATCTCGGACCCGACTTCGAGATCGAACGCTGATCACTGCGAGGACACTTCATGAAAAAGACCCTGTTTCTCTTCGCGATTCTCCTGTCTGTAGCCGCTTTCTCGTTTGCGGGTGAAGGGTGCGACCACGCCAAAGCTGCCACGCAGACCGCAGGCGCTCACGAATGCAACCACGACGGATCCTCCGAGGCCGGCTGCCCGATGAAGGGACACGAGCTCGCCGAGACGAAGGAAGTCACTGTCGAGGGCAAGCTTCTCTGCCGCCACTGCAATCTCAAAGAAACGAAGAAGTGCGAGAAGGTCTTCGTGACCGCCGACAACGCGCGCTACTCGGTCTGCCCGAAAAGCGACCTGAAGGCCGCCGAAGGCGTGAGCAATCACGGCCAGGCTGACATCGTCGTCACCGGCAAGGTGATGAAGGCGAAGGACGGCCTCGAAGTGATCAAGATCGAGACCGCACGCGCGAAGAGCTGACCGCAAGTGGCAGAGGATCTTTTCCTCTGCCGCCAGGCCAGTGGCGGAGGCTTCAGCCTCCGACTTCGCCACGAGCCGGCCACGGTTGATGTCCCGAGCGGAGGAAAAGATCCTCCGCCACCAATGGGGCGAGTTCCGGCTCGCCCCGTTTTTCTTTCATGATGAATCTGCAGGTCTTCGCGGGGTCTTCCTCTTGACGGTCGGACGTTTTGCTCCTTCGCCGACCGGCCCGCTTCATCTCGGGTCGCTCGTCGCCGCAGTGGGCTCGTGGCTCTCCGCCCGGGCGCGCGGCGGGCGGTGGCTCGTCCGCATCGAGGATCTCGACCTCCCTCGTGTCAGGGAAGGCTCGGAAAGCGAGATCCTCAACGCGCTGAAGCGCTACGGTCTCGAGTGGGACGGCGATCCGGTGCGCCAGTCGGGTAGGGGAGAGCTCTACGCAGCAGCGCTCGCGCGCCTGAGGGCTGGTGGATTCGTCTTCCCATGCGGCTGCACGCGCGCGGAGCTCCAGCGCGCCGCTTCGGCGCCGGCCGCCGGCGATCCGGTCGAGGCGGGCGGAGCGGTCTACCCAGGAACCTGCCGCGATGGATTGCCCGAAGGAAAGGAAGCACGCGCCATCCGATTCCGCGTCCCGGAGCAATCGATTCTCTTCAACGATCGTGTCCGCGGAAAGTTGATCGAAAATGTTGCCGAGTCGGTTGGCGATTTCGTCCTGCTGCGCTCCGACGGCGTCTGGGCCTATCAGCTCGCAGTGGTCGTCGACGACGCCGAACAGGGAGTGACCGAGGTCGTTCGCGGGGGAGACCTTCTCGGTTCCACCGCGAGACAGGTCGCGCTTCAGCAGGCCCTCGGCCTGCCGACGCCTGAGTACCTCCACCTACCGCTCGTCCTCGACGCCGACGGCAACAAGCTCGGCAAGCGCCACGGCGCTCTTCCCCTCGAGGCTCTCGACGAATCCACCATCGGCCGCACCCTGGCCCTCGCGCTGCACGTCCTCGGTATGGGAGACGTCGAGCCGGACGCGCCTCAAGTCATGCTCGCCGAGGCACTCCAGTCGTGGAACGACGCCCTCATCCCGCCCGGCGAGGTGCGCATCGCGAAGGTCTGACGCGGTTCATGGGGCGACGACGTCGGCCTGGTCGGGGTGGCGATCGAGCCAGCCCCTGACGAACCCGCACGAAGCAACGATCTTGACGCCCTCGGTGCGGGCGTGGTCGATGGCGTAGCGGACCAGTTCACTCCCCACTCCCTTCCCCTCGAGACTCGGCGGCACGGCGGTGTGATGCAGGTCGAGCGTCCCGTCGGCCCTCTTGTCGTAGGCGAGGTACGCCGGCTCCTCGTGATCGCTTGCGAAGCGGCTCTGCGCCTCATCATGGCGGATGTTCATCGGTCAATGTCCTCTCTGAAATCACCCCATGGGGTCTTCTTGCATGGGGCGCAACGGTTGTTGCCATTGCGAAGAACGTGCGCGCGGGAGGGCTGCTGGGTATTCCGGTTGCACTGGAAGGCGAAGGAGGATTCTCGATGATCGACAACCGGGTTCTGACCCGAAATCCCGATCGTCAGCAGTCGAAGGCGACGGGGCAGCCGTTTCCCCCTGCGAAAGAGCGGTCGCTTGCGAGGCGGACATCGAAAAACCGCCGCGAGCGACGGAGGAGCTGGCGCTTCAGCCGTCGTTAGGTCTTCATCGCGGACAGTTGGTCAGAGTCCAGTGGTCCCCGGGTAGTCGATCGGGCTTTCGTAGCGCGTCACCACGCGCTCCTGAAAGTCGATTCCGAGCATTTCGAGCTCGTCGAGGATCGGGTACGCGATCTCCGGTGTGACGGGAATCCGGACGCCGACCGCGGCGATCTCACCGCTGGCCACCCGCCGGGCGGCGATCGCTGCGGGAATCGACACGGTTTGCGACATTGCGCTGTCGCCCCACGATTCCCCCTCGCGCACCAGCCACGAAGTGATGTCCTCGATCCGCCCGTCGGGAAAGAGAGCGCGGAACTGATGCTGCATCGCGATCATGTCCCTCTCGCCCGGCCGGTAATGCATCAGCGTCTCCAGCCGGTGCACGAACAGATCGAGGGGAGAGCGGTTGGCCTGCTCGACGAGTCTGTCGGAAAAGAAGCCCGCCCACTCGAAGCGCGTGATGACGTCGGAGTCGGGTTCCACTCCGAGGAAATCGGCAACGCGCCGAACCGTCGATCCGCTGCCCTTGGGAACCAGCCGGGTGAAGACGTCGCGCCAGGTGGCGCCGGCCGACAGGTTCAGCGGCTCCTGATCGAACAAGCCCAGGTCCGCCGCCGCATGCATGGTCGCGGACCAGCCTGGACGGCGGATGGTTCCCCGGAAGATCCCTTCGACTCCCTGCAGGCGGTACGGCTCGATGTAGGCGAGCGAGTCGCGGTTCGCGTAGATCTCGAAGAGTCCTGCTCCCTCGATCTCCCTTCGCCAGCAGTGCGCGAAGAGCTCCGGCCCCGGGATTTCCACGACCTCTCCATTTCGCAGATAGCGCGCAGGGCTGCGCGCTGCCAGGACGACCGCGCGCGGGCTCCAGGAGAACTTGTAGCCCCACGGATTGTTGTTCGCGTCGAGCGCGGGAAATCCTCCCGCGCAGCTCGCATAGTGCGTGACCCTTCCGCCCCGGTTTCGCAAACGCCGGATCACGCGGACGGTCGACATGTGATCGAGTCCGGGGTCGAACCCGACCTCGCCGAGAATGAGGATCTCGTTGCGAACGGCGCGTTCGTTCATCTCGACGACGGCAGGCGGGATGTAGGAGGTCGAGATCACGTGCCTGCGCACCTCGAGCGCGACCTCGCACACGTACGGGAGCATCGTGGCGGGGAGAAGATTCACCACCACGTCAGCGTCACGCATCAGCTCCGCCAGGTCGGCGCGGTTGGTCAGGTCGGCCACCACGCCGCGGGCGCGGGTCCGCTCCGCGATGATCGGCTCCACTCGCTGAAGGGTGTCCGCTGCGATCGTCAGCCTCCAGTCGTAGGAGCTGAGGAAATAGCGGACGATCGGAGCTGAGACCAGGCCGGCGCCGAGAATGAGTACGTGTTTCATGATCGGGATCCCGCCGCCGGCTCCAGGCTCGCGGCCAGGAAGCGATAGCGCGGTGTCAACTCCCCCTGATGAACGATGATTGCGCGGTGAATCTCGGGCGGGAGATCGAGGTCGTCGTAGCCGCGGCTCCAGTCGCACCGGCTCAGAGCCGGGACGAAACCGAGGAGGCTGTCTCCGAAGTGCTGCGAGGCCTCGACTGGCAGCTCGCAGGGGAGGTTGTCGACCGCGAGGATCACCGGTCCCGGTCCCGCCGCGCCCATCCGGATCTCTTCGCTGACCGGATCCCAGATGTAAATGGGGTCGCCCGGCTCGGTCGCTTTGACGTTCATCTCGATCGAACCGCCGATGTCGCAGGTGATGTCGCCGATGACCCGGAGCTTCGGCTGCTTCTCTTCCGCCCACAGGCGCCGGATGTCGTCCTTCGTGACCAGCCGCGGTTGCGCCGGCTCCCAGAAGACGCCGTTGACCAGCGCCGTGATGTGGGCGAGCAGGGGACCGACCGCGCTGCGGTACGACTCCGGACTCCTGGCGAACTCCTCGGCATCGAATTCTCCCCCCGCGCGCCTCTCGAATCGGTGCGACCTGTCGAGGACCGTCTTGTACACCAGGTTTCGCGGGCGGTCCCGGTCCTCGGGAAGCGACCGGAGCTGGTCGGGGTCGATTCTCGAGAACGGGAGGCGGTCGAACACCTCGAGAGCCCCCTGGGTCACGTTCCCCGAGCCGGTGAACGCGAAGACAATCGGGCGAAGGCCGACCGGAAGGCCTTCGTGGCGGATCCGCTCGCCCGCGCGCGCGACATCGCGAAGCGCCTCGTCGAGGCTCGAGTAACCGTGAGCCATGCGGATCTGCTCGAACGGGGTCTCGAATCCTTCATGCGCCAGCCGCTTGCCCAGCGCCCATAGCGTGTCGATCATCCCCGCATATCCCGCATGGCGGCCGAAGAAAATCAGCCGGCGTCCGCGGCGGTCCGTGATCAGCTCGTAATCGATCAGGGTGCAGCGCCGCTCGATGAAGCGCTGCAGCATCGGCATGTTGGCTTCCTGCCCTTTGGTCACGTGCGGGAAGATGAGATAGACCTTTTCGTCGAGGATTCGCTCGGGTGGGATTTCCTTGACCCCGAGAATGATGGACGTGTCCCCGAGATCGAGGCTGAGCGTCGCGCCGGAACGCTCATAGTCGAGGTCGTGAAACGCCCGCCGGGAGGAGGGTTGGACTACGACGTCGACCTTCTGCATCCGCGCCAGCTCGGCCACGTGATCCGGAGTCAGCGGAGCTCGCCGCTCCCATCGGTTCTTGTCCTCTTTTCGAATTCCAATGACGTTCAAGACTCAGATTCCTCCGTCGGCACCAGCGTCGAGTCGTCCCAGGCGCAGTCGTCGATTCGGGCGATCGGCCGCCATTGGGAGAGAACGAAGGCAGACAAGGGCGGCGTCCGCATGATCTCCCGAAGCCGGGAAGTGGCGCAACCAGCCGAGGGCTCAGGCGGCTCGAATGGATATGCGCTTCGCAGCCGCGCAGGCGATTGCCGCCAGTTCCTCGAGATCCCAGGAGAGCGCGATCAGGATGGCTACGGATTTCCCGGTCACCCAGTCACCCTTGCGGCCGCTCCGCGGGACGATGCCCAGGACCGGTGTGGACCCCACCGTCGTGAGCGCGGCGCTCAGCCCGGCCCTCTCCTGCAGGGCGGTGTCGATGAGAATGATGTCGAAGGTTTTCGTGAGCAGCGCTTCGACGCCAGCCTCGCAGCCCACGCAGTCCACGCACATCATCCCCGCCGCAGTCATCGCGTGAGAGAGGTCGGCGAGGGCGTGTGAAGTTTCACCCATCAGGAGTGCGCGTGGCATTTGTCTCCGACCGTACACTTGTCGTGCCACTTTTGCCCTTCTGCCGCCGGGCTCGCTGGGCCGCAATCAGGAGCCGGGATGCGCTGCGCTGAGCGCGAAGAAAGCTGCGCACCGGTGAGACCCCGCTTCCCTGGAGCGCGGTCAGTACCGAGTGATCTTCCCCAAAGATCAGTTCCCTTCCTCTCGCGTAGCCGATGTTGATCGTCAGCTCGAGCGCTTCCCAATCGCTTTCCGTGAAGCTGCAGGGAAGGCGGCGTCGCGGCCGAAGCAGGACGACTCGGTCCTCGAGCGATTCGGGCACGTGATGGTCCCAGTCGTCGAGGTTGCGGAAGATGCCGCCGTCCTCTTCTGCGCCGGGGGCGACCACCACCACCAGGTCGCACCCCTGCTCGAGGAGGAACTCATAGGGAGCGTTGTTCGCGATGCCTCCGTCGCCGTACGCTTCGCCGTCGATGACCACCGGATGCGTGAAGTAGGGGGGCAGGTAGCTGCTCGCAAGCATCACCGCGAAGGGGTCGGGATGTGTGCGCAGGTCGACGATCTGGAGGCTGCGGTCGCTGAGACGGGTAATCGCGACCCAGACCGGGATCGGTGAAGCCGCCAGCGCCTCCCGCCCGACATAGCGCTCGAAAGCGCGTCGGTGCAACTCCGAGAAGATGAATGGTGAATGCTCTTCGCGAAAAAGGTTCGCGAGATCGACGTAGGGCATCCGGCTGAAGAACCGCCAGTAGGCGCGGAGCCGGGCGAGATTGCCGACGGCGACCGCCGCAGCGTTCCAGGAGCCTCCCGAAACCCCGAGAAGCGCCGAAGGGCGGCAACCGATCTCGTCAAGGAGCTCGGCCACCCCGATCTGAAACGCGCATCGCTTCGATCCGCCCGTGAAGAGCCATCCGGCTCGCTTCGCCGAGAGCAGCCGTTCGTGAAGGTCGAGCATGGCGGCTTCATGATGGCCCAGGGGAAAACCGGGCGATGTGATCTTTGACCTCAGCAGTTCCCGGACCGGGAACTTCCGATGCCTCAGCCGCCGCCCGGGGAGGGTGCGGACTTGGGCGCCGCGCCGCTGGCGCGCCCGACGGCGAATCCGGAGGGTTGCTTGCGGGTCTCAGCCGAGCCGCAGGCCGGGCAGGCCGGCAGAGCGTTGGCGGCGACGATGTCCTCGAAAGAGCGGCCGCAGGTAGCGCAGGTGAAATCGAACATCGGCATTGGTTGGCGTTCTCCGTTCTCTGGTACCTATATGTCTACATGAGCATAAAGTATTCCAATGGGCGAATAGGACCTATAGGGCGAATAGGACCTATAGGGCGTCAGGCTTTTTTTGCGAGGAGGTTTCGAAGGGCTTTGACTTCTGCCAAAACTTCGTTCGCGGCGGCGACAGAAGTCTCGGGGCGTTCTTCGGTAGGATCGTCGGGGTCCCCGAGTCCTGCGTCACGGTAGCGGCGGACGCGCTCGCGGATCAGGTCACGGATCTCGGCAGCCCGATCGACGCCTCGAAAGAAGGCGACGTGCAGGTCCTCCCCGTGCTTCTTTCCCCCTTCGGCAGAACCCGATCCCCCTCCTCCCGCGGTTCGTACCTCGAGGTCGGAAATCCCGAGCATCCGCTGCAGGGGCCCCTGCCGGATGGACATGTTCTGGATGTTCACGAACGTCATCGTTTTCTCGGTCACCCGGGTGATCCCTTCGCGGATTCGGAGGCTGCGATCGGTGACGATGTACCACCGGAGCTCGAAGTCGAGCCTGGTGATGAGGTAGGTGACTGGGATTTGCACGAGCAGTGCGAGCCAGCCGAAGAGCTCGATGGCTTTCGCGAGGGCCACGATGTATCCGTCGAGGTGGGACTCCATGGCGCGCAGCGTGAGGAGACCGAAGACCAGACTGGTGATCGCGCCGATCTGGCCAATGACCCAGAGCGCGATCTTGTAGCGGAGGAAATTCGGCGCGGCCCGGAAGACGACTGCGTTCCCTCCCGCGGGAGCCTCAGGCTCGGGCGGAACACGCAGGAAGCGAAGCAGCTGGTCTCTCACTGGAGATGTTCTCCCACGCTGCGGCCGCCGACTTCTTCGCGAAGCGCGCGAAGCTCCGCGGCGATCTCCCTCAGGGCGGAGGTCAGCTCGTCTCCCTCCTGCGGAGCCGCGGGAGATGCCGCTGTGCTCGAGGATTCGCCGCGCGCGCCCCGCATCTTCGAATAAAGGTAGTCGCGGACCTCCTGGAAGTTCTCGAGACCCTCGATGGTCATCTCCGCGCTCGCACTGCCGCTTGCCGTCTGCACCTGGACCTTGCCGAGGCCGAGCCACCTCTCGACGATGTTGCTGGAGAGATGAATGTCCTGAATGCGGGAGTAATTGAGGCTGATCTCGCGCCGGAAGAGGATTCCCCACCGCATCGAAACGCCCTCTTTGTCGAAACGGTAGCGCAGGGTCTCATAGCGGAAGAAGAGCGGGATCAGAAAGAGAAAGAAGAAGGGACCGAGGAGCAGAGAGGTCAGCGCGTAGTAAATGAGAAGTCGCTTGTGGGGCCGCAGCTCGGACCCTTCGAAAGTGATCATGGTCTCTCCCCGGCGGCGACTGGTTTCTCGAACCGCTCCTCAGCTCCGATGAGATAGAAGGCTTCCTGGCGCGGGACGAAGAAGCGGTAGCCGGCATCGGTCAGCTCGGCGGGGTCTTCCTGCATGATGCGCACTTCCTTTCCGTCCCACTCGGGAACGTTCGAGGCCGTATTGAGCTCGATTGCGATCCAGGAGCCGGCGCGGAGGGGCTTGCGCGGCGCCCCGTCTTCGCGCTGTGAGCTTCGGAAGTCGATGCTCGCGCCGAGGCCGTGTCCCTGGGCTCCGAGAGGATGCGAATAGATCTGGGCCTCGATGCCACGCCGCTCCATCTCTGCCATCGTTTCGTCGTAGACGTCTCCGGCGGGCTTTCCGGGCCGAGCTGCACCCATCAGAACGTCCTGCAGAACGTTGGTCCGCTCGAGGGCCCGGCGCAGCCCGGCGGGCGCGTCGGTCTCTCCCTCGCGAAGGACGTACGCCATCTTCTGCCAGTCGGTGTTGAGGCCCATGAAGCGGATGCCGAAATCGATGTGCAGCAGGTCGCCCGGCAGGATCACGTCCGCTTCCTTCGCGACGGCGAGAAAGCCTCGCGAGCTGCGCGCTTCGGAGCCGGCGCGCTGGATGCGGATGTCGGGCTGAAACCATGTCCCCACGCGGCACTCCCACAGCTGATCGTAGAGGGAGTTCCGGAGGTCGCCCGCCGTCGTCACCCCCGGCTCGATGGTCTCGGTCGAGAGCGCGCGCCTGACCATGGCGTCGGTGAGCTTCACCAGACGGGCATAGAGCTCCTTCTCTTCCGCGATGCGCGTATCGAGATACTCCTCGATCAGCGGTTCCGCCGGCACGAACTTCTTCGCCCCCTCCGCCCCGAGCGTTTCACGCAGCATCTCCCACGCGTCGTGGGTCAGACTCCGGGTGACTCCGCGGCGGCCGCCCGAGGAGATCGCGATCTTTCGAGGCTTGTGCTCGGCGTAAAGCGCGGGCAGAACCTCGCTCGCCGGTTTTGGCTCATCGGGGGACTCGAACCACCGCGCCAGGACTTCCTCGGCATAGCCGCTGACCGCAACCGCCCGGAGCCGGCTCCCGGTGTCGATGAAGATGAAGAGGTCGCGGTTTCCGGCATACGGGCGCGCGGGGGCGACGTACTCGGTGAGGGGGTCGTCGTGGAACTCTTCGTTGACGACGATCCACCAGTCGACGCCATGCTTTCTCATCATCTCCAGTTGCCCGCTTCGGCGGACGGCGAGCCATCCGTCGCGGATCTCGTTCTGCTCGGACCAGGAAGGGAGGGCGGGGTCGGGGCAGGGGGCGGCGAAGGCTCCCGTCGCGAGAAGCGCGGCGATGGTCAGGACCAGATAACGCGGCATGCGCGATCCTTCGAGTCTCAGGCCTCGCTCGTTCCGGTGCGGCCGTAGCGGTCGTCCAGCCGCACAACGTCATCGAGCTCGGTGGTGGAGACTTCCACGATGTCGGCGTCCTCGACTGCCTGCATCCTGTGAATCAGCAGCGGAGGGATGTGATAGGTCTCGCCGGGCTTCATCCGGACGAGGTGTTCCTCCCCATCTTTCTTCAGCGTGAGATCGACCAGGCCGGAAAGAAGGTGAAGGGTCTCCTCCTTCTTCTCGTGGTACTGGAGGCTGAGCGACTCGCCGGCGTTGATGTGGAGAATTTTTCCGACGTAACGGTCGGTGTGAGCCCAGATCAGCTCATGCCCCCACGGCTTGGCGACCCTGCGCGTCGGTTTCGGGGAAAAGAGGTCCATGGGCGGGATTGTAAGGCAGAAGTCAGAAGTCAGAAGGCAGAAGGAAAGGCCGCAAGTCATCCTGAGCCGGCGAAGCGCGGCGAAGGATCTCAAAATTGCAGGATCGCGCTGGCAAGCGGGAATGACCCTGTCTGGCTCGGTCCGACGAATCAACTCAAATCCGCGAGGATCGCGTCGGCCCGTCCGGGGGAACGGGGCACGGGGCAGGATCCTGCAATTTTGAGATCCTTCGGTCGCGCTCACCGAACCCGTTGAATCGTTCCGTTTCGCGGCGCTTCCTCAGGATGACGGGGTTGTTCTTACTTCTGCCTTCTGCCTTCTGCCTCCTGCCTTTTCTTCCGGCTTCCCCTCCCGCCCGATACAATCCCTCCCGTGCCCCTGCTGATCGATTTCTACGCCTTCGCCATCGGCGCGGTCATCGGCAGTTTTCTCAATGTCGTCATTCACCGGCTCCCCCGGGAGGAGTCGATCGTTTTCCCGGGCAGCCGCTGCCCTCACTGCGAGGCCCCGATCCGGGCGTGGGACAACCTTCCCATCCTCTCGTGGTTGATTCTTCGAGGTCGATGCAGAGCGTGCCGCGGCCCGATCGCTGGCAGGTATCCTCTCGTCGAGCTCGCGAACGGCCTGCTCTGGCTCGCCGCCTGGACGCAGACGGGGAACATTCTGGATGCGCTTCTGATCGGCATCGTCTGCTCGATGACGATTGCGCTCATCTACATCGATGCCGACATCCAGATCCTTCCCGACGTGATCGATCTGCCGGGCATCCTCGTGGGACTGGCGATCGGATGGAGAGCCGCCGGCCTCCACTATCCCCACCTCACGCTTTCTCCCTCGCTCCTCGATTCCTTCCTCGGCGCGGCTCTCGGAGCAGGGCTCCTCTACGCCGTGGCTCTCACTTACCGGCTGGTGCGCAGGGTCGAGGGAATGGGACTCGGCGACGTGAAGATGATGGCGATGATCGGCGCCATCTGCGGTTGGACCGCGATCCTTCCCGTGCTCTTCATCGCCTCGGTCGCCGGAGCGATCGTCGGAGTGGCAATCGCCCTCCGCCGCACTGAAGGCCTGCAGTTCGCACTCCCCTTCGGCGTGTTCCTCGGGATCTCCCTTCTGACGGTGATCTTCTTCGGCCAGGACATCAGCGCGTGGTACTTCGGGCTGGCCGGAATCGGGTGAAGCAAGGCAGAAAGCAGAAGGCAGAAGGCAGAAGGCAGAAGTAAAGGCAAAAGCAAAGACAGACGCGGGGTTGCCGTTGCTCTTACTTCTGCCTCCTGCCTTCTGACCTCTGCCTTCGCCTTTTCTTCTGCCTTCTGCCTTCTGCCTTCTGCCTTGCTTCTGGTACGCCGTTTGCCCTTCAGGTCGCCATGACGGCACAGGCAGAAGCGGCAGCGGCGGCGCGGGAGATCGCGCCGTGGATCGAGCGAATGGCGCGCGTCGGGTACGCGGCCAAAGGGATCGTTTACATTCTCATCGGACTGCTCGCCGTTCGCGGTGCGACGGGCGGGATGGACGGAGCCTTTCTCACGATCCTGCGCCAGCCTTTCGGCGAGGCGCTCCTCTACGTGATCGCGCTCGGGCTCGTTGGCTACGCGCTCTGGCGCATTCTCGAGGGGATCACCGATCCCGCCGGACGAGGAACGGACGCAAAAGGACTCGCGGTCCGAGGCTTTCGGATCTCGCGTGGTCTGTTTCACCTCTTTCTGGCCTGGGGAGTTTTTCAGCTCGCACGCGGCAACGGAGGGGGAGCCGGCTCGGATGATGGTGCCGAGACCTGGACGGCGCGCCTCCTCGAGCAGCCGTTCGGAGTCTGGCTGGTGATCGGGATCGGCCTGGGGATCATCGGCTACGGTCTCGGACAACTTTTTCGCGCCTGGAAATCGAAGCTCGACAAGCAGCTGAGGATTGCCTCGCTCGACCCGGGAAAGCGGAAATGGTTAATCCGAATCAGCCGCTACGGTCTTGCCGCGCGGGGAGTCGTGTTCGGCATCATCGGCGTGTTCCTCGTCCAGGCAGGGCTTTCGCGCAATGCGTAAGAAGCGGGAAGCACGGGTGATGCCCTTGGCGCGATCGGGAGCGGGCCGTTCGGCCAGTGGACCCTGGCGATCGTCGCCATCGGTCTTGCGTCCTACGGCGTCTATCAGCTGGTCAAAGCGCGTTATCGCCGGATCGACGTCGCCTGATCACCAGCGGCCGGGGATCGGCGTCGCGCAATCAGGGCAGGTGCCGTCTACGAGATGGTTGAAGCGGACCCTGAAACCGACCCGGCCGATCAGCTCCTTCGAGCATCGCGGGCATCGCGTCCCTTCGCGGTCTCCAAAGGCGCCCGGGATGTTGCCCGGATAAACGTAGCGAAGGCCGGCGCGCCGGCCGATCTCCCAGGCGCGCTCGAGATCGGACACCGTCGTGTCGGCGTTCTCGGTCATCTTGTAGTCGCGGTGAAACGCGGTCACGTGCCATGGGATGTCGACGCTGACGCCCGCGATGAACTCGGCGATGCTGGTCAGCTCGGCTTCCGAGCTGTTGAACCCGGGGACGACGAGAGTGAGCACCTCCAGCCAGATTCCCCGGTCATGGATTCCACGGATCGTTTCAAGCACCGGTTCGAGTCTTCCTCCGAGGAGCCGGTAGTTCTTCGGGTCGAAACCCTTGAGATCGACCTTGTAGAGGTCGACCCATGGAGCGATGTAGTCGAGCACCTCGGGCGTCCCGTTGCCGTTGGAGACGTAGGAGGTGACGAGGCCGGCCTTTCTGGCCTCGCGAAAAATCTCGACCGCCCACTCCGAGGTGATCAGAGGCTCGTTGTAAGTCGAGGTGATCACCCTCGCTCCGCGGCTGACCGCCATCGCCACGACCTCGGAGGGCTCCACGTCGGTCGGCGCGATTCCGGAGCTGTCGTCGCGAAGCGTCTGTGAGGTGAGCCAGTTCTGGCAATAGCCGCACTTGTAGTCGCAGCCGAGCATTCCGAAGGAGAAGGCCTTTGCGCCCGGATAAGCGTGAAAGAAGGGTTTCTTCTCGATCGGGTCGAGCTGAAGCCCGGCAACGTAGCCTCGCGGGACACGCAGGGTGCCGCCTTCGTTGTAGCGGATCTTACAGACGCCCGGACGGCCCGGCTGGATCCGGCAGCGGTGCCCGCAGGCGACGCAGCGCACCGCTCCCTCGTCGAGCTTTTCGTACAGCTCCCCCTCGGTCGTCCGCGCATTCAAGACGGAGCCGAGGGTGTCGTTCGAAGTGGAAACCGGCATACAGACGAAAACAGGCGCCCGCGCGGCACAATTCTGGGGACGGGGTGGAGGGGCGAGGGACGAGGGGCGAGGGACGAGGGGCGAGGAGAAAAAAACGACACCGCCGACGAACTCACATTGCCCGCCGACAAGGTTGCCGCGTTTACGGATTCCCCGCCCCCCCTGATCCCTCGCTCCGCTCGGGATG
>Ga0209347_1000730_pt1 | contig 71000 bp, 64 predicted proteins | sample AutmiccommuBRH23_FD_187382 | JGI IMG/M metagenome (GOLD analysis project Ga0209347, IMG submission 187382) | Deep subsurface microbial communities from Mt. Terri, Switzerland - Autotrophic microbial communities BRH/23 (SPAdes) (version 2) | ecosystem: Environmental > Aquatic > Deep subsurface >... | reverse complement strand
AACTCACAGCCTGGACCAACGCCACCAACGCCGACGAGCGCCAGGTCCAGTGGCGGTTCACCACCAAAGATGCCCGAATCAAACTTCGGCACCTATACCCGGAACTTTAGACACGACAGACTACTAGGCACCTTTGGGTCATCGCTCGCTGCGGGTCCCAGGTCGATCGCCCTCAGGCCACCACCTTGCTCACGGAGCAATCTGATCGCACGCGGCTCGGAGGCCGTCACAACCTGGCTTGAGTGGGTGCTTGCGATGACCTGGCCACGTATTGACTGGAGCAGGTGGGGCAACTCGGACGCCGCCTGCGGGTGCAGATGGGCCTCGGGTTCCTCGACGAGGGTAACTGGGTGCGGGCGTAGGTTGCCGCCATCAGCGCCTAACAACCGGTCATACAAGACACCTTGCATCTGTAGCGATGCAAGGCTTCGTGCGCCCGCGCCATGCAAGCGAATAGGAAGTTGGCCGTGCCCACTGTCAAGCTCTATCGAGAGCGACCTTGACAATTCTTCGAGCGTGACCGGAATTGGGTTGATGCCCGGTGTGCCGATCCCGCCCACGGCGCGATTGAGTGCGCGCAAAGAGTCGGCGACAGAGTCAAGGGTCCGACTCCCGCTCACGATCGCGCCGCTCAATTCCGCCAAACGGCTCTCGAGATCCTCGCGTGTTGCGTCTTCAACATCGAGATCGCTGAGAACTCTCCGAGCTCCGGAACCCCTGCGCCCGAGTTCCTCCATGAGGTCGCGGCCTGTATTGACTAGATCCGACGCCACGAGGGACCTTGAACTCCGCGCTAGGTCTGTCGCGCCGGCTCGTTCCACCCAAGCTTCGCTTGTGACGTCGAATGTAAGGATCTTGAAATCCGACCGAGCCCCCATCCCTTCAACCGAACGACGAACGTGCGTCCTCCACGCAAACCTTTCGCGGAACGGAGACTCATTGGTGGATTGCGCATTGCCACTCATCAGCCGGGCGACTTCGGTATCGAACTCCTCGACATCGCTCAGGGTCACTGCAGGCTTGGGAGCCAAGACAACATCAATCTCCGGGTCAAACTGTGACCCAACTGTGAAGTCGTCGACATCGGCGGCCCGTCCACCGAGAGCGAGGTGCAGAGCCGACAAGACCCGGGATTTGCCAACGTTGTTCCGGCCGACCAAGAGAGTCAGGCCCTGCTCGAACTCGACGTCAAATGCCTCGATGCCCCGGAAGTTTCGAATGGCGAGGCTCTCAACGTAGAGGGCCGCGTGCTCAGGCACGGGGGCAGTAGTGGCAGTCAGCATAGCCACCACGTTAGCCGCGCGCAGGCGTTTCACGTCGACATGACAACGATCTGGTGCACTGAGACAACGACGGCAGGGTTTGGACTAGTGTCCTGGCGCTACGTCTCGTCCACCCAGGAAACCTTGAATCTCGCTGATCCAAGCATCCGCGCAGACAATCACACTTGCACGTTGGGCCTGCCGTCATCCGCGCAAGTTAGGCAGCGCGGAAACGGCCTTGCCGCACCGGCCGCGATTCCATGTGGTTGTCAGACCCCGGTGCGAACCTGTCGCCATGGCCGAACTTGCTTACATGGTGCGTGAAGACTGGGCCCAGCGCGGCACGGGGATGCTGAAACACAGCGCGCGCATACGCGAGTGGCTGGGCGACGACCGGTTCGCGCTGCTGGTGGCCGACGCGAGCAAGTACCACTCGGATCGCGCCGCGGACCGTGAAACGGCCAAGTACATCGGGCTGGTAAATCAGCGTGTTGGACCTGCAAGCATTTCGGACCTGGGCAAGAAGCGCGGCGAGCCGCTTCGTGCTATCACCGCGCTCGTGATCCACCCCTACCTAGAGTCCGATTTGGATGTTCTGCGGCGAGCAGTCAACGACGGGGTTGTCGGGCGCATGTTCGTGATGGTTTGGTCACCGAAAGAGGTCGTACGACTGTGGCTCGATGCCCTCGGCGCACTTAATCTTCACAATGAGGCGAGTCATGCACTGCCCAACGCGGTCATGATCGAGGCCAGTCGGATCATGGTCGACGAGGAGTACAACAGTCTCGAATCCGGGCACGGGAAAGACGCTGTTGTCGGGCTGATGCGCGCTTTCCGCTCTGCGGGCTATCCGAGCGATGAGAAGTCGTGGGCACGAGCTTTCGTAGCAGCGGGCGGATCATTCCGCGGCCTCAAGAGCGTGCAACGGTTCGCAATCGAGATCCAGGGCGGAACCCGGCACAGGGTCGCGTCACGCTTCCCAAACGAGATCGTGCGAATCCTAGAACAACAGGTCGAACCCGCAGACGCTTGAACGCCACCAGATAACAAAGACAGCGATTTCTACCGCAGCACCGCGCCCAACTGACCAGTCGCCGCCGCGATCACGGCCTCGCGCACCGACAGCACCTCATCAGCACTGAGCGTGTGATCAGCCGCGCGCATGCGCACGTTCACCGCCATCGACTTGTGACCGGCCTCCACCTGGGCGCCCGCGTAGACGTCGAACACTCGCACGTCCTCGACCAAGTCGCCGCCAGCAGAACGCACCACAGACACCAGCGCACCCGCCGTCACCGCCTCGGGGACCACGAACGCGAAGTCCTCCTTGGCCACCACCTGCGGGTTCACCGCCTGCGCGGCCACCAGCGCGCCCTCGGTGAACGCGATGATCGGGTCCAGCAGCACCTGGAACGCGACCGACCGGGCCGGCAGGCCCAGCGTCTCGCAGACCTTGGGGTGCAGCTCGCCCGCGTGGGCGCACGGCGTGCCATCCGGCAAGGCAAAAACAGCGGAGCGGCCCGGGTGCCACGGCGCATACGCATCGGCCTTGCGCGTCAGCTCCACGCCCGCAGCGGCCGCGACCGTCTCCACTATGGCCAAGGCATCGGACCATTCCCAAGGCAACGCCTTCTGGTTCCAGCCGCCGGCCACGCGCGAACCGGCCATGATGCCAGCCGCCATGCGCAGCTGCTCGGGCAGCGCGGCGTCCAGCTCCTTGAGTTCCACGTCGGTCACAGAGCCGTCCACGGCGGGCAGTCCCGCCACCCCGGTCCCGGTGTCCAGGTACCCGCGCCCCAACTCGAACACGGCCACGTCCTGAGCGCCACGGCCCAGGTTCACCTTCACGGCGTCGAACAGCGTGAACAGCACGCGCGGGCGCAGCACCGGCTTCTCGGCGGCCAGCGGGTTCGCCAACCTCACCAAGCGGCGGCGCTTGTCGTTCGCGGGCACCAGGCACTCGTCCAGGCGCGACTCGGCCATGAACGGGTACGTCAGCACCTCGGTGAGCCCTGCATCGGCAAGCGACCTGGCCACCGACCGGCGCACGCGCTGGCTATGCGTCAGCCCGCGCCCAGGGGGCGCGACCGGCAGCACCGACGGGATGTCCGCATACCCATGCAGGCGCGCCACCTCCTCGACCAGCGTGATCGCCGAGTCCAGGTCCGGCCGCCACGTGGGCGGCGTCACGGCGAGCGTCGTGCCAGAAACCAGGACGTCGCAGCCGACCGCGCGCAACGAGGCCACCACCTCGTCGTCCGAATACGTCATGCCGACGATCGTCGACGGGAAGCCCACGTCCATCGTGATCGCAGCGCGCGGCTCCACATTCACGAGGTCCGTGTAGACGTCCTCGATCTCGCCGCCGCCGAACTCCTGCATGAGCGCGAGCGCCCGCTGCACCGCGACGGGCTGCAGCGCCGTGTCCACGCCGCGCTCCATGCGCCGCGAGGCCTCGGAACCCAGCTTGTGGCGCCTGGCAGTGCGCGCGATCGAGACGGCGTCGAAGTGGGCACCCTCAAGCAGGATGTCCGTGGTCGAGTCCGAAATCTCGGTGTCCAGGCCGCCCATCACGCCCGCCAGGCCGATGGCCCGCTTGCCGTGGCCTCCGACGGAATCCGTAATCAGCAGGTCCTCGGGGTCGAGGGCGCGCTTCGCGTCGTCGAGCGTCACGAGCGTTTCGCCGGGGTTGGCACGACGCACCACGACGGGCGCGGTGAGCGTGGCCAGGTCGTACGCGTGCAGCGGCTGTCCCAACTCGAGCATGACGTAGTTGGTGACGTCCACCGCGAGCGAGATGGAGCGCACCGCCGACTGCTCGAGCCGACGCTTGATGTACGCGGGCGTGGGCGCGCCGGGGGCGAAGCCACGCAGCGCACGCATCACGATGCGGTCGCAGCCCACGGCGCCGCGAATGGGCGCCTGATCCTCGACGAGCGTCGGGAAGTTCGGGCCGTCGACGCCTGCCTTGCCGGTGCCGGTCAACTCGATCGCGGCCGGGTCGCGGAACGCCGCCCCGGTCGAGTGCGAGTACTCGCGCGCCACTCCCCTCATGGAAAAGCAGTAGCCGCGGTCGGGCGTGACGGTGACCTCGATGGTCTGCTCGTCCAGCCCCAGCAGCGCGATCGCGTCCTGGCCGGGCGTGAGGTCGTCGGCGTTGTAGCCCAGGTCCTCGGACTCGCCGGAGGGCGACGCCAGCACGATGATGCCCGCGTGGTCCGCCCCCAGCGCCAGTTCCTTGGCCGAACAGATCATGCCGTCGGACCAGTGGCCGTACGTCTTGCGCCCCGAGATGGGGAACGGCCCGGGCAGCACGCCGCCGGGCAGCACGCACACCACGTAGTCGCCCTCGACAAAGTTGTGGGCACCACAGACGATGCCGCGCGAGGACGGCCACTCGGTCGTGTTGTCGGGCTTGTGGCCCGGTCCTGCGGGGTCATTGAGCTCCCCGACGTCCACGCGGCAGTAGTTGATGGTCTTGCCGTTGGACTGCTCCTCCTTGAGGACGCTCAGCACTCGGCCCACCACCAGCGGGCCCTCCATGCCCCCACCGTGGACGCCTTCCTCTTCCAGGCCCACCTTCACGAGCGCGGCGGCGACGGCCTCCGGCGCATCGTCCACTAGGTCAACACTCTCAGCCAGCCACTTCAACGGAATCCTGGGCATGATTACACCTCCATCCCGAATTGCTGCGAGAAGCGCACGTCGCCCTCGACCATGTCGCGCATGTCGCGCACTCCGTGGCGGAACATCAGGGTCCGCTCGATTCCCATGCCAAAGGCAAACGCGGTGTACTCGTCGGGGTCGATTCCGGCGGCGAGCAACACGTTGGGATTGGTCATGCCGCAGCCGCCCCACTCAATCCAGCCGGTGCCGCGGCACGTGCGGCAGTGGGTGTCCGCGCCGTCGCACACGAAGCAGCGGAGGTCCATCTCGGCGCTCGGCTCGGTGAACGGGAAGTACGACGGGCGCAGGCGCGTGACCGCATCGGGACCGAACAGGGCGCGCGCGAAGTGGTCCAGCGTGCCCTTGAGGTTCGCCATCGTCAGGCCCTTGTCCACCGCCAGGCCCTCGATCTGGTGGAACACGGGCGTGTGCGTCGCGTCGAGTTCGTCCGTGCGGAACGTCTTGCCCGGGCAGATGACATAGATGCCGCGTCCCTCGTTGACCAGGGCATCCTTGCGCTCGAGCGCCGCGCGAATCTGCACGGGCGACGTGTGGGTGCGCAGCACGATGCCGGACGTGTCGTCGGCCGTCGTCGATCCACCAGCCGCGGCGCCGCGAGACTGGACAAAGAACGTGTCCTGCATGGCGCGCGCCGGGTGATCCTGATCGAAGTTGAGGGCGTCGAAGTTGAACCACTCGGCCTCGACCTCGGGGCCCTCGGCCACCTCCCAGCCCATTCCCACGAAGATGTCGCACATGGACTCCTGGAGGGTCTCCAGGGGGTGCCTGGCGCCCAGCGGGGCGCGCAAGACGGGCAGCGTGACGTCCACGGACTCCTCGACAAGGACGCGCGCGTCGCGCTCGCCCTCCAGCGCCTCGGTGCGGGCGGCCAGCGCGCGGCCAATCGCGGCGCGGGCCTTGCCGAGCAACTGCCCGGCCGTGGCCTTGTCAGGCCCGTCCAGCGCGCCGATGCCGCGGTTGGCGAGCGTCAGGGCCGCCTTGTCGCCCGTGTGGGCCAGGCGGGCGTCCTTGAGCGCGTCCAGGGTGGTCGCGGCGTCGAAGGCCGCAAGCGCGGCCTCTACTGCCGCCTCGACGCCAGCGGCGTCGAGCGGAGAAAGATCAGACATGAAAAACCCCTCGAATGGGTGGAAGGCTCGGCCAGAAGTCTATCGGCGACGCGGGGCTGGGATTCCGGGGCTCACGGGAGTCGGAGTCACGGCTGGTGGCTGGCCCAGGGCGGCGGCGCGCGGGATCAGGCCCGGCGGTCCTCACCGGGCCTACATAAAGAGGCGGGCCATGCTCACGCGATCATGATACCGGGCCACTGCGCGACTAGCGTCCCGTGGACAGCAGCACCATACCGACGATGCCCAGCACCCCGGCCACTCCCCCGGTCCCGATGAGTACGACGTGCGGAATCGTCTTGTTCTGGGCTCTCCCCAACCAGGCGGCGGCACCGGAACGAGCGGCGATACCGGCCACCACACCCAAGATGAGGCCGACCCAGCCCCAGACCAGCAGCAGCGCCCCCAAACCCGCCACCATGTACGCGACCAGTGTGATCGTCGGCGGCTTGGGCGACCGATACAGGATCTTGCCGCGGAAGATGATCGTCGGGTAACCGGGGACCATGGCGGAGACCTGGAGCTTGGAGGTGGTGCCGTCTGCCATCGGGATCTTGAAGATTCCACCGAGGCCGCGCTTCACGCGCACACCGTCGATCTCCAGAACGGAGCGGTTCCTTTCGAGGCGGCGCATCACCATCTCAGTGCCGGCCGCGCCGTCGAGCTGCAGCGAAATGCTGGTAGGTCGGCCGTCTGGCGTGGTCGCCGGTGCCGTTTCCGACACCCTAACCACGCACCAGGGCCGCGATCGCAATGAGCGCCGCGCCCACGGCCACCGTGTTCACCACCGGTAGCGCGATGCGCAGCGCGCGTGGCATGTGAGCGTTCTTCACCACCGGGATGTTCATGAAGAACAGCGCGAGCGACACCGGCACCAGGAGCCACCCCAACACGATCAGCAGGAACGGCACGAGCATGGCGATGCGTTCGGCCAGCCCCACGTGCGATCCGAGCGCGAAGACCTCCTCGCCCTGCCACAGAATCTTCTGAAAGCCCGGCAAGAAGCCCTTGACGCTGAGTCGAGCCTCGCCGCCCTTGCTCAGCGGAATCAGCCACCCACCGCGGACCGGCTTGGCACGCTCACCGTCGACCAGGATCTTGGCGACGATGCCGAGGGTGCCGTCGATTTCCACCTTGGGCTTCGCGCCCGTGAGGCTGAGTTCGACGCGATTGCTGGGAGTCTCGTTCACGGCGTTGAGGCTACCAGGAGCGCGACACGCGGCGATTCGCGCGCTACTCGGGCGACGTGAAGGAGTAGCTGTACCCCTTTCCATAGGTCTTGCCGCGCACCAGCGCATGGTCGGCGGCGGTGATGAGGGCGTCGACGTCGTCGCCCACCACATTCGAGACCGCAAATCCGGCCGTCACCCCAAGTTCCTCCAAGGCGGGGAAGGTCTCCTTGAGCGTGGCAGCGGCACCGGCACGGAAGCGCTCGACCACCACTGCCGCCTCGTCCTCTGGCGACAGCAGTAGCACCAGCAGGAACTCGTCGCCTCCCCAGCGCACCGCCACGTCGATGCCACGGGTCTCGCTCATCATGCGCTCGCCGACTGCCGCGAGCGCGCGGTCTCCCGCGCCGTGGCCGTGGTGATCATTGAGGCCCTTGAAGTTGTCCACGTCGCACATCACGAACACGACACGGGAACCGGTGCGGTGGGCGAACTTCACCAACGTCTGCGCCACCGCGACTCCCCGGCGCCGGGTGTAGAGCCCGGTGAGCGAGTCGCGATCGGCCTCTTCACGCATCGCGGTCACCGGACCCCACAACGTCGACAACACGTACCCGAGCAGAATCGTTAACATGACAAGCCCGCCGATGACCACGTTGAGCGTGGTCTTCAAGCGTCCGAATCCTTCGTTGAGTCCCGATGCGGAGACGCGCACGTGGATTACCCAGTCGAGCCCTTCGCTCGCGAGCCCTCGCTCCAAGGTGGTGAAGCGGCCGTGGGAGCCGACGACATCGTCGTCCGTGATGGTGGCGACGGCGGTCGTCACCACGCCGACGTCGAGGGCGTTCGCCCCCGTACCGAATTCCCGCGTCGCGCCTCCCACGGCGCCCACGCCCGGCGTCATGATCACGACGCGGTCACCCGTCAGGACCGAGATTTGACCGTCGGAGCCGCTTGGCACCGTGGCCAGCGACTCCTCGAGCTGTGAGATCGACAGGTTCGCGGCGACCACCATCGTGACGTTGCCCTCTGCGTCCCGCGTGGCGAGTGACGCCCGTTCCACATGCAGGCCCGTCGCCGGATCCAGCGACGGGCCGGTCCACACGGGCTCCGTCGCGCTCGACGCGGCCCTGTAGGACTCGGACGACGTCGCCCCGAACACCACCGTGGTGATTCTGCTCGACACCACGTTCAGTTCGGCGTCGTACTCGACCACACGTCGCGTCGCCACGGTGCCGTCGTTGTAGTCGACCAAATAGCCCTCAAAACCGTCGGGCTGCGTGTCCGAGCGCCGCAGTTTCAGGTAGTCCCCATTCGCGTACGTGACTGACAGCGATTCGGCTGCACCCACTTTCGCCAGTTCGGAGTGGAGAGCACCCGCAAGCTCGGGCTTGGTGGGCGGCGCGCCCCTGAGCAGGCCACTCATGCCGACCACCAGTTGCTCGACCGCCGTCGCGGAGAGCACGACCCGCTCCTGGGAGATGTCAGTGAGGTACTCGAAGGAGGTGCCGAGGGCGCTGGCGGCCTCACGGTCCGCGGCGCGGCCGCCTGCGATCAGGAGCACGAACTGCGCGACAACGAGAGTGACCACCACCCACGCCACAGCCGCAACGCGTGTGGAGGGCTGGGAATATCTCCGCTTCCACGCTGCCCGGCGCATGCCCCCCAAAGTAGGGGCACTGGCAGGCTCCGCGCAACTAGTTGTGACAAGGCGCACGGAACAGGCTCAGCGAGGGGCAGCCAATGCGGAGGCATACAGGCATACGGCAGCCGCGGTGCCCAGATTCAGGCTTTCCGCCTGGCCGAAAATCGGGATTCTCACGACGTGATCCGCGAGCGCGAGTTCGTCGGCGGTGAGCCCCCACGCCTCGTTTCCAAACACCCACGCGGTCGGGCCGGTGAGATCCGGTCCCTGCGTTGAGCCGAGCTCGGTGTCCCCTGACACGTCGGCGGCCAGTATCGTCAGGCCCGCCTCGCGTGCGGCGTTCACTGCGTCGGCGAGCGACTCGGCGCGCACCACGGGCAAATGGAACAGACTGCCGGCGGTGGCACGCACCACCTTGGGGTTGGTCGGGTCGACGCTGTCGCCCGCAAGCACCACCGCGTCGGCGCCGGCGGCGTCGGCAACGCGAATCGCCGCACCCGCGTTCCCGGGATCGCGCACCTGGGACAGGATCGCGACGAGGCGCGCTCCCGCGGTGGGTGCGTCGCCGTGCACCGCGGAGGCATCAGCTACCGCCAGGATGCCCTGGCAGTCTAAAGAGAGTGCGTCACGTACCGCAGGGGTCATGGGGTGGACGAACAGGCCCGCGTCAAGCGCGGCATCGGCGATGAGCGCCAGCGGGCCGCGGGACGCCAGCGCGTCCTCCAAGACGTACACGTCCCTGACGTGGGACGCCCGGTGCGCCACGAGTTCGCGCACCGCTTGCGGGCCCTCGACCAGCACCTGGCCCGCGCGTCGGCGTGCAGAACGCCCCGCCAGGGCGGCCACCTGCTTGACGCGATCCGCTCGCACATTCGCGAGGGTCGCAGCAAGGTGGCGCCCGACGGGGCGTTCTGTCATGCCTGGTGTCGCCTTACGCTACGGGAGCGTTGACGTCGGCCGGAAGGGCCTTCTTGGCGATGTCGACCAACTGCTTGAAGGCTGCCTCGTCGCTCACGGCGAGTTCGGCGAGCATCCGGCGGTCCACCTCAACCTCAGCGGCCTTGAGGCCCTGAATGAGGCGGTTGTAGGTCATGCCGTTCGCGCGGGCAGCGGCATTGATGCGCTGGATCCACAACTTACGGAACTCGCCCTTACGGGCACGACGGTCCCGGTACGAGTACATGAGCGAGTGGGTGACTTGCTCCTTTGCCTTGCGGTAAAGGCGCGAGCGCTGTCCGCGGTAACCGGATGCGCGCTCGAGGGTAGTGCGGCGCTTCTTCTGGGCGTTAACAGCCCGCTTGACGCGTGCCATGGGGTACTCCTTGGTGTCTTAGGGGGCTACTTGCCCAGCAGCTTCTTGATCTTCTTGGCATCGGCACCGGGCAGGATGCCGTCGATAGCGACGCGGCGCTTTCGCGACGACGTCTTCTCTTCAAACTTGTGCACGTTCATGGCCGAGGCGTGCTTCACCTTGCCGGTACCGGTCAGCTTGAATCGCTTCTTGGCACCCGAATGGGTCTTGTTCTTGGGCACGTTCGCCCTCCTTCACTTGAGCGTCCGGCCGCGCTGGTGAGCGCGGCACACATTCCCGGGCGCGAGGCCCGGACATCTAATGACGAGACTTACGCCTCGCTGTCAGCGGTGGCCTCGGAGGCCTCCACCACGTCGACCACGTCAGCCTCTGGGGCCTTCGCCGCCTTCGCCTTCACCGGCTTCGGCTTGGGGGCCTTCGCCGCGTCGGCCTTGGGGGCCACCACTACGTCAGCCTCGGGGGCTTTCACCACTTCGACCACGTCAGCCTCGGGGGCCTCCGTTGCCTTCGCCTCAACCGGCTTCGCCTGAGGGGCGGCCTTCTTGGGCGAAACTGTGGCGGGCTCGCGCTCGGCGTCTTCGGCCTTCTTCTTGGCCTCACGCGCCTTCCGCAATTCCTCCTTGGCTTCCGCCTTCTTCTTCAGCGGACCCAGAACGAGCGACATGTTGCGTCCCTCTTGGCTCGGCAGGTTCTCCACAATGGCGAACTCCGTGACCTCATCGGCCAGCTTCAGCAGCAAACGCCTGCCCATCTCGGGACGGGACTGCTCGCGGCCACGGAACATGATGGTGACCTTGACCTTGTCGCCGCCCTTGAGGAAGCGCACCACGTGACCCTTCTTGGTCTCGTAGTCGTGCTCGTCGATCTTGAGACGGAAACGCATCTCTTTGATCTCGGTGTTGGCTTGGTTGCGACGCGCCTCGCGCGCCTTGACCGCCGCTTCGTACTTGAACTTGCCGTAGTCCATGAGCTTGACGACGGGCGGACGCGAGTTCGCGGCCACCTCGACCAGATCGAGATCGGATTCCTGAGCAAGCCGCATGGCATCCTCAATCCTGACGATGCCTACCTGCTCGCCCTGAGGGCCTACCAGTCGGACCTCGGGGACTCGGATGCGTTCGTTGATGCGGGGCTCGTTGATAATCGCTCCTTCGTAGTCGTGAATGTTCTCCCGACAAGGAAAAAGGCCCCTGCCGGAACGCGGGCAGAGGCCACCAAAGGACGAGATGAACGCGAGCGTCCATCTAGACCAAACCCTGGCCCGCTGATGCGGCCCTGAGGGTGGGAGGTGATCTCCACTTGCGAGCCGCGGAACATCCACGGCCGGTCGACTTGCAAGAATAGCACCATGAACTCCTCCACGCCCAGCCCGGACTCCCAGAACCCCTCGCCCAGCGTCGGCGACCCGCTCGTCGCCGCTCGCGACATCGCCGACGTGTCGGCGATCGAACTCATCACTACGGTCAGTGTGCACCTGATGTCCGCCGCTGCCCTCCGATGCGGGCTTGCAGATGAGGGGGAAGAGTTCCAGGACCTTTCGGAGGCTCGGATCATGATCAACGCCTTGGCGGCGCTCGTCACAGGGGCCTCCCCGGACCTTGGCGACACCCACGCGCGTGCGCTCCGAGACGGCCTCAGAAGCGTACAGTTGGCCTTTCGAGAGGCGTCCCCGATGCCAGACGCACCTGGGGAAGGGCCCGGCGAGAAATACACCGGAGCAGTGAATTAGATGACCACTACCCCCTCGCATGACAGCGGGAAGATTTTGCGCACTGCCGCGAACGAGGAAACCACCGTTCTCACGCCCATTTCGGATGTCGCCGCCCCGCTTGAGCGCACGCCGGTCAAACGCCAGCGACTGTGGATCATCGTCACTTCCCTCCTCGGGGTACTCCTGATCACCGCGGGGATCATCATCTACCGCCTGGTGGACGTGTCGAATCAGTGGGAAGCCCAGGTCGAGGCCGTCAAGGCGCAGAACTACGACCTCGGCAAGCGCCTGGCGGAAGAACAAGCCCAGGGCATTGAACTTCAGGGCCAGGTGGACCTCGTCAACGAACAACTCCGCACCGCACAGCAACGCGTTCTTGAGCTCGCCGACGATGTGGCACAGCGCGACGACAATGCCGAGTTTTACGCGCGCCAAATCACTGACCTCACCGACGTCCTCACCACGGCAGCAACGGTCGCCAATTCGCTCAACAAGTGCGTGGACTACCACCAACAGCTCGTCGACATCCTCAAGCAGCCCGACAACTACCTCCCGGATGAGGTCGCCACCTTCGAGGCCGGCGTCACCAAGGTGTGCGATGCGGCCACGGCAGCCAACGTCGACCTGCAGACGGTGCTTGCGCAATGAGATCACCCCGTGCGCTCCTTGCCGCGTGCGCCGTCGCAATTCTTCTCGCCGGCTGTGCGGCACTTCCCGACGCGCCCAGCCCCCTGCCGTCCGACTACGTGCCGGCGGCGCCTGTGGCCGATGTGACGAAGCAAGGAAACCTTTCACCCGACGGCTTCAGCCAGGCTCAGCGCATGACCGTGCGGGTGCGAAACGTCGGATGCGACTCCCTCAAGACAGGCACCGGCTTCGCGTACGACGCCCACACCCTCATCACGAACCGTCACGTGGTGGAGGACACCAGCGAACTCCAGGTCACCACGTACGACGGTCGCACGATCGCCGTGACGGCCGCTTCGGTGGCCGCCGTCGCGGACTTGGCCATCATCACCACGGAGGAGTCGATCGGCGCGGGCGCGGTGCTGGCTCAAGAGGACCCGATCGAGGGAGACGCGATCACGGTGGTCGGCTACCCCAATGGCGGCCAACTCACCACCGTGTCGGGCGTGGTGCTCGGTGCCACCGGAGACCCTCTCGGCGCGGCCCTCGGCACGGTGCTCGCGACGACGGCTCCAGTGGAGCCGGGCTCGTCCGGCTCGCCCGTCCTGAACGAACGCGGCGAGGTCGTGGGCGTTATCTACGCGAAGAACGAAGCGGAGCAGTCGTTCATGGTGCCCGTGTCGCTGCTGCGCACGCTACTGGACGAGGAACAACTCCTGGTCCCGCAGCAGCAATCATGCAACCCGTCCTAGACCAGAGTGATCTTTCTCGCACCTCGTAGCAGGAACATTCCGTAGTGCCCCACGCTCCGGTAGTGTCCGTGGCGCAAGCCTGAGGGAGAACCATGACCGAGCAGCCCGGCGCAACCGCGCCCACACCTTACGACGATCAGCACGCCGCTCCGGATGCGGAGGCCCCGGCCACGTACGACGCGCCCCCGACCGATGCGCCCTCGACCGACGTGCCCGCGCAGCCCCGTCGCAAGCACCGCGTGCTGCGGTGGATCGGGTGGAGTTCCGCCAGCCTGGGCGCGCTCGCCCTCATCGGACTTTGCGCGTACCTCGTCGACGTCACCAGCCAGTGGAGCGACAAGGTGGACGAGCTCACCGTGATTTCCACGGACCTCGGTCAGCGGGTCGCCGATGCCGAATCCTCCCAGGCTGACGCCGAAGCCCGCATGGTGGCCGCCCAGACCGAACTCGACAACGCGACGTCGCGCATCAGCGACCTCGCCAACGAGGAGGCCCAGGCCAACGACCGCGAGTCGGTGCTCATCGACTACGTGGATGCCATGATCAGCTGCGCGGAGTCCCGGCAAGAACTCATCGACGTGTTGACCGACTCTCGCTATTTCTTCCCTGGAAAGACGAGCCTCCAGGTGGAGAAAGAGACCACCACCTACTGCAACGGCGTCTCCTCTGACTTCGCCACCTTCAAGACGGAGATCGAGCAGTGAGCCGACTGGCTATCGCGGCGGCGGGCGGTTGCGCTGCACTCGCGATCGCCGCCTGCGGGGTCATCCCCGGTCCGCCCCCACCACTGGACGCGAACTTCATCCCGGAAGCCGTGTCGCCTACCTTCGATCCGACGGCGGTCACATCCGACGGGTTCACCACGGAGCAACACCTTGCCGTGCGCATTCGCGTCCAGACGTGCGATGGCTGGGCCACCGGATCCGGGTGGATCCTCTCGGACCATGAGGTCGTCACCAACCGCCACGTCGTCGAAGGTGGCACCCGCATCGAGGTCACGACGTATGACGGGCGCGACTTCACCGTGACCTCCTCCCAGCTCGCGCCCGTGGCCGACCTGGCCCTGTTGACCCTCGACAGCGTGTTCACCGAAACCGCCGAGTACGAGATCACCAGCATGCGGTCCCTGGACCCGACCACGATCGTCGGATACCCCTCAGGCGAGCAACTCGTCGTCGAGGAGGGCCACTACCTCAGCGCGGAGATGGACGGGGTCGGCGACTCCAAGCAACTCGTGTGGTCCTTGCGTGGTCACGTGGAGCCCGGCAGTTCCGGCTCCGCCGTCTACAACGACGAGGGCAAGGTCGTAGCCGTGGTGTACGCGGGCGACGAGTTCCAGCGGTCCGTCGCGTGGCCGGTGGTGTGGCTCGACCGTCTGCTCGACGACCCGACGCAGTGGGAGCCAAACACCAACACCTGCTCATAGTTCGCGGGAGTAAAGGGCGCTAGCTGGACCAGGTGGCGAGGCGAAGTTCCATGCTGTCCACCCTGTCGGCCACCACGGGCGACTGCGCGAGCGCATCGTGGACCCGGCGTACAGCATCGTCCACTGCGTTGCGGGCCAGACCGGGCACGAGCGCCACCACCACGGCCACCTCGGCCTGGCGTCCGGGTGCGGCGTCGATGCGGCGCACCTCGTCGTCGAGGGGCACGGCGTCGATGATGGCCTCGCGCACGTCGTCTGCGACGCGGTCGTCCACCACTGCGGGACGCCACGTCTCGCCCTTGCCGAGCGCCCACACCGCGGGCCGCGGGATGACCACCGACTCCATGACGGGGTTGAGGACCATGACGCTCCAGCCCTCCGCCGCGGCCGCGAGCGCCGCGCGGGGACCTTCGGCGGGAATGGGCCGAGCATCGGCATTCCAGGTGCGCATCGCGCCCACGTCGGTAAAGATCGGGAGCGCGGACCTGCCATCGGGGATTTGCAGCGCCACGACGCCGGTGGAGCCGATGTGATCCTGTTCCACCCCGTGCTTTCCCATGATGCGCTGCTCGCCATCCGCGAGCACGGGCACCAGAACGCGTGCGTACTGCAAGGCATCCACCACCTCAGTCAGCGGGGCCTTGCCGTGCGAGAAGCGAATGAGGGCCTGCGCGAGGCGCGCATCGGCGGTGCCGTCGTCATCGGCGAAGACCGACTCCGGAATCTCCTTGAGCGGTTCCGACTGAGGGTCGTGCTCGTGCTCGCTCATGCGGCCAGCCTAGCGACGCGGGGTGACGCGGCGACGCGGGGTGACGCAGCGAGGCGCGCCCGCGCGCGTCACGGCCGACCCGCGACGTCGAGAGCCTGGGGCAGCGTGAAGTTTCCGTTGTAGAGCGCCTTGCCCACGATCGCGCCCTCGACTCCCACTGGGGTGAGGGTGCGGATGGCCTCGATGTCGGCAAGCGAGCTCACGCCGCCCGATGCGACCACCGGCGCCTTGGTCGCCTCGCACACCTGGGCCAGCAGCTCCAGGTTGGGGCCGGTGAGCATGCCGTCCTTATTGACGTCCGTGACCACGTAGCGGGAGCAGCCCGCGGCGTCGAGGCGCGCGAGCACCTCCCACAGGTCGCCGCCGTCCTTGGTCCAGCCGCGCGCCGCGAGCGTCGTGCCCCGTACGTCGAGGCCCACGGCCACGCGGTCGCCGTAGCGATCAATCGCCGATGCGGTCCACTCCGGGTTTTCCAGCGCGGCGGTGCCGAGGTTGACGCGGGCGCAGCCGGTGGCCATGGCGCGCTCCAGGCTCTCGTCGTCCCTGATGCCACCCGACATCTCGACCTTGACGTCGACTGCCTTCACGACCGCCGCCAGGAGTTCCGTATTGGATCCGCGCCCGAAGGCCGCGTCGAGGTCCACCAGGTGAATCCACTCGGCGCCACCCTTGACCCAGTCGAGCGCCGCGCTCAAGGGGTCGCCGTAGCCCGTCTCGGAGCCAGCAGCACCCTGCGTGAGGCGCACGGCCTGACCGTCCGCCACGTCAACGGCGGGAAGGAGTTCGAGGCGGGGCAGGTCGGTCATGTCTCTCCTTGGGCGGGCGTGCGGCGTGATGCGCGAGGGCTGCGGGCGGCTCTAAGGGTACCGGTGCCGCCGCGCGTTCCTGTCGACAACTCACTACCGCATCGACCGGAGCCGGGCCGCCGCGGTGTGTGTGGGATTGCCCGTGTCACACGGGTAGTGAGTTCTCGACACAACGCCGAACCGGAGCCCGCCGGAACTGGCGCCCTGCGGGCTAGAGAGTCGCGACCCAGTTGCGCAGCAACTGCAGGCCTGCCTCGCCGGACTTCTCGGGGTGGAACTGCGTGGCGACCAGGGGTCCGTTCTCGACGGCCGCCACAAAGCGGTCAGCGTCATCCGACTCCCCCGCCTCGGACCACGTCACGTGCGGGGCGGCAAGTCTGCCGGTGTTCTCGGTGACTCCCAGCGGGAACTCGCGCGCGCCATACGAGTGCACAAAGTAGAAGCGCTCATCCTCGATGCCCTTGAACAGCGCGGTGCCGACGGGCGGCTCGACGTGCGCCCAGCCCATGTTGGGGACTCTGGACGTCCGGAGTTGCTCGACGACGCCTGGCCACTGGTCGAGGCCAGCGGCCTCCTCACCGTGCTCGACGCCGCGCTCGAACATCACCTGCATCCCCACGCAGATGCCCAGCACTGGCCGTCCGCCCGCAAGCCGCCTGCCCACGATCTGGTCGCCGCGCACGGCGCGCAGCCCCTCCATCACGGCCGCGAAGGCGCCCACGCCGGGCACCACGAGTCCGTCGGCGTTCTCTGCTAAGGCGCGGTCGGCGGTGAGGGTCACATCGGCGCCCACGTGCTCGAGAGCACGCACCGCGGAGCGGACGTTTCCAAAGCCATAGTCAAGAACGGTCACCGTAGGCATGCGGCGATTCTAACGGCGCTCAGGAGCCGAGCCCGCTCTCCGCAGCGTCAGCGGTCGTCTCGCTGTGACTTCGCCTCGCGCTTGGCCTGCGCCGACAGCTTGCGCAATTGCCTGAAGGCCGCGAGCTTGCCCATGTGCGCGTCAAACACCTTGTCCGCGTGGGTGACCGCCACGTCCGCGATGGTCTGGGCGCCCGTCATGAGCGTTGTCACCACCCCGGGTGCGTCGTTGAGCGCTAATCCGGGCGGCAGCGTTTCGCCGCGCTGGCCCGCCGAGTACTTCCACACGGTGATCTGGCCGTCGCGCCGCTCCATCGCCACGAGCGGCCGCTCCTTGGTGAAGCTCGACACTGAATGGGCCGCGCCGTGGAGGCTATCGGGCGTCGCATCGTCCAATACCGCGATGGCCCCGGCCGACGTCTCCAACACCTGTGCCTTGATCCCGTTCAGCGCGCACAGCGCCGCCAGGACCCTCCCATTCGGGATGGGCGTGAACAGCGCGGCAATCTGCGCCGGAGCGCCGTCGAGTGCTTCCTCGGTGGTCACAGCGCCCCCTTCGTGGAGGGTATGCCCTTGACCCTGGCATCTGGCGATACCGCGGCACGCAACGCACGGGCAAGCGCCTTGAACTGCGCCTCCACGATGTGGTGAGGATCGCGACCGGCCAGCACGCGCATGTGCACGCAGATGCCCGCGTGGTGGGCGATCGACTCGAGGGCGTGGGCCGTGAGCGAACCGGCAAAGTTGCCGCCGATGAGGTGCGTGGCCTGACCTGCCGGCTCGCCCGTGTGCACAAAGTAGGGGCGACCAGACACGTCGACGACGCACTGTGCGAGGGCCTCGTCGAGCGGCACCATGGCGTCGCCAAAGCGGCTGATGCCCGCCTTGTCGCCAAGAGCCTGCTTCAGGGCCTCGCCGATGCAGATGGCGACGTCCTCGACCGTGTGGTGGCTGTCAATGTGGACGTCGCCCGTCGCCTGGACCTTCAGATCCATGAGGGAGTGCTTGCCCAACGCCGTGAGCATGTGGTCGTAGAACGGAACGCCGGTGCTGATCTCGGTGGTGCCGGAGCCGTCCAGGTCAAGTTCGACGAGCACGCTCGATTCGCTCGTGGCGCGCTCAACCCGCCCGGTGCGGGCGGCAGTGGATCGGGCGGCGGTGGTGTCGGTCATGCGGTGACCTCCAAGAGTCCGTTGCGGAACATTGCCATCTCGCGGGCCGTGCCGATCGACACCCGCAGCCAGCCCTCCGGACCGACCACGCGGATGAGGACGCCACGCGCGAGCAGGCCCTCAAACACTTCTTCACGATCCGGCACTGGCCCGAAGAGCACAAAGTTGGCGTCCGTATCGGGCACCGTGTAGCCCTGGGCACGCAACCAGTCCACCGTATCGTCGCGCTCGGCGCGAATCTCGTCCACCTGGCCCTGCAGCTCGCGGTGGTGGGCCAGCGCGGCTCTGGCGGCCGCCTGGGTGATGGAGCTCAAGTGGTACGGAAGGCGGACGATGCGCAGCGCATCCACCACATCCTTGCTCGCCGCGAGGTAACCCAACCTGCCGCCTGCCAGGCCAAACGCCTTCGACATCGTCCGCGTTACCACCAAGTGAGGAATCTCTGGAAGAAGGGTTGCAGCGCTCGGCACTCCCCTGCGACGGAACTCGGCGTACGCCTCATCCACCACCAACACGCTGCCGCCGGGAACCTTGGCACAGGCATCGGCAAGAGCGATGACCTCATCCAAGCCAAGCGCCGTGCCGGTGGGGTTGTTGGGGCTGGCCACCAGCACGATCGTCGGCTTGATGTCGGCGATAGCGGCCACGGCGGCGTCCATGTCGAGCCGGAAGTCGTCACGACGCGGCAGGGTGACGTAGTCGGTGACCGTGTCGCGGCTGTACTCGGGGTACATCGAATACGTGGGTGCGAAGCTCAGCACCTTGCGTCCCGGGCCCGCGAACGCCTGGTGCAGGTGAAGCATGACCTCGTTCGACCCGTTGGCCGCCCAGATGTTCTTCGGCTCAAGGAAATCGACGCGGCTTTCCAACGCCAGATAGCGCGCGAGATCCGCGCGCAGCGCCATAAACTCCCGATCGGGGTAACGGTTGAGGCTCCCGGCGGCCTGGCGCACCGCTGCCGTGATCGCCGCAACCACGCTCGGCGGCGGCGGGTAGGGGTTCTCGTTCACGTTGAGCATCGCCGCAACGTCCAGTTGCGGGGCTCCGTAGGGCGTGAGTCCCTCAAGTTCGGGGCGAAGCGGCAACGTCATGCCGAGAGTCTAGTGGCGAGGCGGCAATGCGCCGATGCGCCGATGCGCCGATGCGCCGATGCGCCGATGCGCCAGTGAGTGCCGGGCCGATGCGTCAGTCGGCGGGGTGCAGGCGCGCAGCAATGGCCTCGCCGTGCGCGGGCAGGTCCTCGGCGTTCGCGAGGGCGATCACCTTGTCGCCCACGGCCGCCAGGGCAGCGGCGTCGTACTCGATCACTGAGACCGCTCGCAGGAAGCTCGTCACGCCCAACCCACTAGCGAATCGCGACGTGCCGCCCGTGGGCAACACGTGGTTGGAGCCTGCCAGATAGTCGCCCAACGGCACCGGGCTGTGCGGGCCCACAAAGATGGCACCCGCGTTGCGAATGCGGCCCGCCACGGTGGCCGCGTCACGGGTGTGGATCTCGAGGTGTTCGGCGCCGTAGGCGTCGGCAACCCGAATGGACTGGTCCAGGTTGTCGGTGAGAATGATCGCGCTCTGCACGCCGCCGAGCGCCTCTTTCGCGCGAACGTCGTGCTTGGTGGCGCCCACGATGCTCGTCAACCGCTCCCCGACCGCCTCCGCCAACTCCGCACTGTCCGTGATGAGCACCGAGCCCGCCATGGGGTCGTGCTCTGCTTGGCTGAGAAGGTCAAAGGCCACAAACGTAGGGTCGGCCGCGTCGTCGGCGATGATGGCGATCTCCGTGGGACCCGCCTCCGAATCGATGCCCACGGTGCCATTCACGGCGCGCTTCGCGGCCGCCACATAGACGTTGCCAGGCCCCGTGATGACGTCCACGGGCTCGCACAGGGTGCCGCCCGCGGTGGCCGCCGCTCCGAATGCCAGCATCGCGATCGCCTGGGCACCGCCGACCGCATACACCTCGGTCACGCCCAGCAGCGCGCACGCCGCAAGGATGGTCGGGTGCGGGGCGCCGTCGAACGCCCGCTGCGGCGGGGTCGTGACGGCGATATCGGTGACGCCTGCGGCCTGAGCGGCCACCACGTTCATCACGACTGAACTCGGGTACACGGCGAGTCCGCCCGGGACGTAAAGCCCCACACGGGCCACCGGCACCCACCGCTGCGAGACTCGCGCACCCGGCGCCAAGTCGACGCTCACGGGCGGCGGCACGGTCGCCTCGTGGAAGGTCCTCACCCGCGTGATGGCCTCTTCGAGACCGGCGCGTACGGCCGGATCCAGGGTGGTGAGCGCTGCCTCGATCTGGGCAGGCGCGATTCGCAGCTGAGCGGGCGATCCGCCGTCAAAGCGCTCGCCGTACTCGCGTAGCGCCGCCTCTCCCCTGGCCTTTACATCGGCGAGTATGGGGCGCACCGTGGTCAGCGCGGCATCGATGTCGATGTCCGCGCGCGGCACCACCGCCAGCAACCCCCTGGTGGACAGTTCCTGACCGCGTAGATCGATGCGCCTCAACACGCCAGCCAGCCTACCGGCGGCACAGGATCGCCGTGTGACGGCTCGGCATCCCCCGCAAGAGTGACGGGACTTCTGTCATCCTCACCTACGGAACCGTAGGTTACCCTGGAGGTAAAGACGGGAGAGCCTCCCTATGGCGACCAATATCGCGAAATCACCACAGGCCGACTCCGCCGAGAGTGACAGGCTTCCAAGCATCATCCAAGGCGGCATGGGTGCCGCCGTGTCTTCTTGGCGACTCGCCTCGCAGGTCGCCCAGGCTGGGCAACTCGGCGTCGTGTCCGGGATCGGCCTCGACATGGTGCTCGCGCGCAGGCTCCAGGATGGGGACCGCGGCGGGCACATGCGTCGTGCCCTCGCCGCGTTCCCCGTGCCTGCTGTCGCCGAGCGCACCATTGACGAATACTTCTTGCCCGACGGTCGCGACGAGGCACAGCCCTACGCGGCCGTCCCGAAACTCGCCATTGAGCAGTCACGGCGCGCCCAAGAGTTGGCGATACTCGGCAACTTTGTCGAGGTCTGGCTCGCCAAGGAGGGCCACGGCGGCTTGGTAGGCGTCAACTACCTCGAAAAGGTGCAGATGGCCACCCCTGCGGCGGCCTACGGCGCCATGCTCGCGGGCGTCGACTACGTGCTGATGGGGGCGGGCCTCCCTCGCGAGATTCCTCACCTGCTGAACCAACTCGTCGGCCACGCCGCAGTGAAGTTTCCGGTGGACGTGGCGGGAGCGGAGCCGGGGAGCTTCGCCGTCTCGCTAGACCCTGCTGACCTGCTCGGCGTCACCTTGCCTCCGCTCAAGCGGCCGCGCTTCCTCGCCATTGTGTCGGCCCACGTGCTCGCGGAGTATCTTGCGCGCGACGAAACTATCCGCCCGGACGGCTTCGTGATCGAGGGCCCAAGGGCGGGCGGCCACAACGCGCCACCGCGCGGAAAGGTCGTCCTCGACGAGTCCGGTGAGCCCCAGTTTGGCCCTCGCGACTACGCGGACCTCGCCAAGGTCGCCGCTATCGGCCTGCCATTTTGGTTGGCGGGCGCCTACGGCACCCCGGAGGGACTCGTTGCCGCCAAGGCGGCCGGGGCCGTCGGCGTTCAAGTCGGAACGCTCTTCGCCCTCAGCAGCGACGCCAACTTCGAGCCCGCGATTCGGGATGAACTGGTGGCCCAGGTGGCGGACGGCACCCTGCGCGTGACCACCGACCTGAGAGCCTCCCCCACGGGCTTCCCCTTCAAGGTCGCCGAACTGGAGGGTTCCCTATCGGACCCCGACGCCGTCGCGGCCCGCCCCCGACTGTGCGACCTGCGCTTCTTAGGCGTTCCCTTCGTGCGCGACAACGGCGCCGTTGGCTACCGCTGCCCCGCCGAGCCGGAAAGGCCCTTCGCGCGCAAGGGTGGTCGGGCCGATGACGCCGTCGGCCGACTCTGCCTGTGCAACGCCCTGATGGCGAACGTCGGCCTGGGGCAGACGCGCGCCACCGGCTACGTCGAGAAACCCCTCATCACGCTCGGGGCTGACCTCGACGGGCCGAAGCGCCTTGCCGCGCTCCACCCCCACGGCTGGACCGCCCTGCAGGCCCTGGACTGGTTGCTCGCCGCGAACGAGGGCTAACCCGCGAGGCAGTTGGGGCCCAGAGCCGCCTTGAGGTCTCCGTAGAGGGCCGATGACTTGGCCACCCGGAACTCGTCACCCAGTCTCATCGTGAGCGGCTTTTCGCCGCCCGTGAGCACCATCCGCACCTCAACGGTGCCGGGGTGCGAACGCAGAATTCCCTTGACCTCTTCGACCAGCGGCGGCGTCACGCGCCCGGCGGGCACGTTGATCGCCACGGGCGCGTTGTCCACCACGGTGACGTTGGGGATGCGCAGTTCCATCGCGGAGAACTGCAGCGCGCCGTCGCCCCGCTCGCGCGCCCGCGCCTTGATGGTCACGACCGCGTCCTCGGTGAGGTCGCGCGCGAAGGTGTCGTACGTCTTGGCAAAGAACGAGATCTCGACCTCGCCGGTCATGTCCTCGAGCACCACGATCGCGTAGGCGTTTCCTGAGCGCGCGATCCGGCGATCCACTCGGGTGATCAGCCCTGCAAACACCACCTGGTCGCCATCCCCCAGACCTTGCGCCGGGGTGGCGTTGAGAATCTGGTGGCTCGCTTCAGCCCGCAGCACATGATCGAGACCGGACAGCGGGTGGTCGGAGACATAGAGCCCGAGCATCTCCCGCTCCAGGTTGAGTAGCGTCTTCTTGTCCCACTCCGGAATGTTGGGCACCTCGACGCGCACCCCACCACCGAGGTCAACGTCCCCGCCAAAGAGGTCGAACTGGCCCGTGGCCTCCTGGCGCTTCACTCCCACCACCGAGTCGACCGCCTGCTCGTGGATCACGGACAGGGACTTGCGCGTGTGCCCCAGCGAATCGAATGCGCCCGCCTTCACGAGCGAGTCGATCGTGCGCTTGTTGCAGACGGACGCGGGCACCTTGTCCAGGAAGTCGGGGAACGATGCATACCGGCCCTTCGCCTCGCGCGCCTTCTGGATTCCGGCGACGACGTTGGCTCCGACATTGCGCACGGCCGTCAGGCCAAAGCGGATGTCGTCACCCACAGCGGAGAAGTTCGCCTTGGAGTCGTTGACGTCTGGCGGCAGCACCGTGATGCCCATGCGTCGGCATTCGGCCAGGTAGAGCGCCATCTTGTCCTTGTCGGCACCCACGGACGTGAGCAGCGCCGCCATGAACTCCGTGGGGTAATGCGCCTTGAGATACGCGGTCCAGAACGACAACACGCCGTACGAGGCGGTGTGCGCCTTGTTGAACGCGTAGTCGGCGAACGGGACCAGCGTGTCCCACAGTTCGTCGATCGCCTGGTGGGAGTAACCTCGCTCGCGCATTCCTGCCTGGAACGGCACCCGCTCCTTGTCGAGGATCTCTTTCTTCTTCTTGCCCATGGCGCGCCGCAAAAGGTCTGCCGCACCCAGGGTGTAGCCGGCCACGATTTGGGCGATGCGCTGCACCTGCTCCTGGTACACGATCAGGCCGTAGGTGACCTCCAGGACTTCTTTCAGTGGCTCCTCGAGCTCCGGGTGGATGTAGTCCACCTTCTGCCGCCCGTTCTTGCGCTCCGCGTACTTGGTGTGCGCGTTGACGCCCATGGGGCCCGGCCGGTAGAGAGCCAACACGGCGGAGATGTCCTCGAACGAGTCGGGCTTCATCTGGCGCAGCAGCGACCGCATGGCCACGCCGTCGAGTTGGAAGACGCCAAGGGTGTCGCCGCGGCCCAGCAGGTCGAACGCGGCCTGATCCGCCAGCTCGAGGTCCTCCAGAACCAGCGAGTCCTTGCCGTTGTCGACGATGTTTTCCAGGGCATCGTCAAGGATCGTCAGGTTGCGCAACCCCAGGAAGTCCATCTTGATCAGGCCGAGGGCCTCGCACGTGGGGTAGTCGAATTGGGTGATGATGGCGCCGTCTTGCTCGCGGCGCATGATGGGGATGATGTCGATGAGCGGTTCGGACGACATGATGACGCCCGCAGCGTGCACACCCCATTGGCGCTTCAGGCCCTCGAGTCCGAGCGCCATGTCCACCACTTCGCGGGCCTCGGGATCGGCCTCGACGGTCGCGCGGAAGTCGCCGCCCTCGTTGTAACGATCGTTCTTCGCATCGAACACCGCGGCGAGCGACAGGTCTCGCCCCTGCTGCGGGTCCGGGTACGCCTTGGTGAGCAGCTCGCCCAAGGCGTACGGCTTGCCCAGCACTCGCGCCGAGTCCTTGAGCGCCTGCTTGGCCTTGATAGTGCCGTACGTGACGATCTGGGCGACCTTGTCCTCGCCGTACTTGTCCGTCACGTAGCGGATCACCTCGCCGCGACGACGCTCATCGAAGTCGATGTCGAAGTCGGGCTTGGACTCGCGTTCCGGGTTGAGGAATCGCTCAAAGTAGAGCTGATGCTGGATCGGGTCGAGGTCGGTGATGCGCATCGCGTACGCCGCCATGGACCCGGCACCGGAACCGCGGCCGGGGCCCACGCGAATCTTGTTGTCCTTGGCCCACTTCACAAAGTCGGCAACCACCAGGAAGTATCCGGGGTAGCCCTTGTCGGCGATGACTTCGATCTCGAAGTTCGCGCGATCCTGCACGTGCGCCGGGATCTGCTCTCCGAAGCGACCGTGGAGGCCGCGCTGGACCTCCTTGACGAACCACGAGTGCTCGTCCTCCCCCGGCGGGCATGCGTAGCGGGGCATGAAGTCGGCGGTGGTGTTGAAGCCGACCTCGCACCGTTCGGCGATCGCGAGCGTGTTCGTGAGGGCCTCGGGGTAGTCGCCCCACAGGTCCCACATCTCTTCGGCCGTCTTCACGTAATAGCCGTCGCCGTTGAACGCGAACCGCTTGCCGCCTTGGTCGTATGTGGGTTCGTCGAGCGTCGCACCCGACTGGATGCACAGCAACGCCTCGTGGGTCTTGGCGTCGTCCTTGGACGAGTAGTGGAGGTCGTTGGTGGCGACGAGTGGGGCGCCGAGGTCCTTGGAGATGCGCAGCAGGTCCTCGAACACCCGCTTCTCGATCTGGAGGTTGTGGTCCATCAGTTCCACGAAGTAGTTCTCGCGCCCAAAGATGTCCTGGAACTCCGCCGCGGCCTTGAGCGCCTCGTCGTACTGGCCCAACCGCAGCCGGGTCTGGACCTCGCCCGACGGGCATCCCGTGGTCGCGATGATGCCGTTCGAGTAGCGCTGCAGCAGGTCGCGGTCCATGCGGGCCTTATAGAACTGCCCCTCGAGGGATGCGTACGACGCGAGCCGGAACAGGTTGTGCATTCCCGCCGTGTCCTTGGCCCACATGGTGGCGTGCGTGTACGCGCCACCCGCGCTGACGTCGTCGCCCGCTTGGCCCTCTTGGCCCCACTTCACGCGGGTGCGGTCGGAGCGTGCGGTGCCAGGCGTGAGGTAGGCCTCGAGCCCGATGATGGGCTTCACCCCGGCCTCTGTGGCCTTGGACCAGAACTCGTAGGCACCGAAGAGGTAGCCGTGATCGGTGGTGGCCATGGCCTTCTGACCGAGCTCGTTGGCCCGCTTCATGAGGTCCGTGATGCGGGCCGCGCCGTCCAACATCGAGTACTCCGTGTGCACATGGAGGTGGACGAAGTCGCGCGAAGGCATGGTGACGATTCTAGGCGCGGTGGCAGACAGCGGGAGCCGTCGACGCGCGACGACGGCCGGCTGCTCGCGGGGCGAAGCGACCGGCTTCACTAGTCCATCACGACCGCCCGCTCGTGCTGAACGGTACGAACCACTGGTCGCCGCGCCGCGCCGATGTTTCCACCGACTTCGACGGTCTCACGGCGTGTCGCACGTGAAAAAGGTTCGTAGCGTCGGGGCGGGATGGGTAACGGGCCACGTCGGCGCGCGACGAGGACCGGCTGCCCGCGGCACGCGAGACAATGGGTACATGACCTCCTCACGCCGCGCCGATGCTCGCGCGCCCGCACGCGCTCAGGCTGGCGCCGCGAGGGCGAAGGTTGCGGCCGCGCGCGCCGCCGTGGAGGTCCCCACTATCCACTTCCCGGCGGAGTTGCCGGTGAGCGCCAGGCGCGAGGACATCGCCGCGGCGATTCGCGACCACCAGGTGGTGATCGTCGCGGGAGAGACCGGTTCGGGCAAGACCACGCAAATCCCGAAGATCGCTCTTGAGTTGGGCCGGGGCCGCGCGGGGCAGATCGGACACACCCAGCCGCGCCGCATCGCCGCACGTTCGGTGGCGGACAGGATCGCGGAGGAGCTGGGCACGACCCTCGGAGACGTGGTCGGCTACCAGGTGCGATTCACCGACACCTCCTCCGAGCGCACGCTCGTCAAGGTCATGACGGACGGCATTCTGCTGGCGCAGATCCAGCGCGACCCGGATCTGCTGACGTACGACACCCTCATCATCGACGAGGCCCACGAGCGCAGCCTCAATATCGACGTGCTGCTGGGCTACCTCACGAATCTGTTGCCGCGCCGCCCCGATCTCAAGATCATCATCACGTCCGCCACGATCGACTCGGAGCGCTTTGCCAGGCACTTCGCTCCCGGTGGCCCTATCGCGGAAGATGCGGGGGCCGGCGGGGTCGGGGCCGACACCGCGGCGGGGGCCGACGCGGAGAACGCCGAGACCGCCGCCCGGCCCGCCGCTCCCGTCATCCAGGTCACGGGCCGCACCTACCCAGTCGACATGCGCTACCGGCCGCTCACGGGCGAGACCCGCGGCGAGGAACGCGACCTCATGACGGGCGTCACGGACGCCTGCGACGAACTCATGCGGGAGGGTCCTGGCGACATCCTGGTGTTCTTCTCCGGCGAGCGGGAAATTCGCGATGCCGTAGACGCCCTCGAGGGTCACCTGGGCCCGCGCGTGCGCGACCCCAAGCACCCGCAAGGCGTGGAGATCCTGCCGCTGTACGCCCGGCTGTCCTCGGCCGAGCAGCACCGGGTGTTCGCCCAGCACTCGCGCCGCCGCATCGTGCTGGCGACGAACGTGGCCGAGACCTCGCTCACGGTGCCCGGAATTCACTACGTGGTGGACCCCGGCACCGCCCGCATCTCGCGCTACTCCAAGGCGACCAAGGTGCAGCGGCTGCCGATCGAGCCGATCTCGCAGGCGAGCGCCAACCAGCGTGCCGGCCGCGCGGGCCGCCTCGCCGACGGCATCGCGATCCGCCTGTACGCGCAGGACGACTTCGAGTCGCGTCCCGACTTCACCGAGCCGGAGATCCTCCGCACGTCGCTGGCCTCCGTGCTGCTGCAAATGATCTCGGTGGGCGTGGTCTCGACGCCCGACGACGTCGCGTCGTTTCCCTTTGTCGAGCCTCCCGACACCCGCTCCATCAAGGACGGCATCCAGCTCCTGTCCGACCTCGGGGCGGTCACCACGAATCGCGGCGACAGAACGCGGCTCACCGAGGTGGGGCGCAAACTTGCCCGACTGCCGATCGACCCCCGTCAGGCCCGGATGATCGTCGAGGGCGAGCGGCACGGAGTCGCCTACGAGGCCGCAGTCATCGCCGCGGCCCTGTCGATCCAGGACCCGCGCGAACGCCCCAGCGACAAGCGCGCCGAGGCCGACCTGCAGCATCGTCGCTTCTCCACCCCCACATCGGACCTGTTGGGCTACCTCAACCTGTGGGCGTACCTGCGGGATCGCCAGCACGAGCTGTCCGGCAGCGCGTTCCGGCGCATGTGCCGGTCCGAGTTCCTCAACTACTTGCGCGTGCGCGAGTGGCAGGACCTGGTCCAGCAGTTGCGCCAGGCGGCCAAGCCGGTGGGGATTCACATCAAGGCGCGCGCCGCGAAGCCCACCGCGTCCGACGACGGCGCGTCCGACGACGGCGCGTCCGACGGCGGCGCAGGGGGCGGCGGCGCAGGGGGCGGCGGTGCGGGCGGCGGCGGTACAGGCAACGAGGGAACAGTGGCGTTCCTGCACACGTGGAACGAGGACGCCATCCACCGCTCGGTGTTGGCGGGCCTGCTCACGCAGATCGGCATGCAGGACGAGAACAAGGTGACCGCGTCGAGCTACGCGCACCTGCGCGGCGAGGCGAAGGCCATCGCCATGAAGCGCGCGCGCAAACGCGCCACCAACGAGTACCTGGGCACGCGCGGCGCCCGCTTCGCAATCCAGCCGGGCTCTCCCCTGTCCAAGAAGCCGCCGGCGTTCGTGATGGCGGCCCAGTTGGTCGAGACCAACCGGCTGTGGGCGCGGGACGTGGCCCGCATCGACCCCGCCTGGGCCGAGGAGCTCGCTGGCGACCTGGCCAAGCACACCTACTCCGAGCCGCATTGGTCCACCAAGCAGGGCGCGGCCATGGCCCACGAGAAGGTGCTGCTGTACGGCGTGCCCATCGTCGCCGAGCGCCGCGTCCTGTGGGGCAAGGTCAACCCGGCAGAGGCGCGCGAACTCTTCATCCGGAACGCGCTCGTGCAGGGAGAGTGGACCACCCACCACGAGTTCTGGAAGGCCAATCAGTCCGCGCTTGCCGACGCCGCGGATGTGGAGGCCCGCACCCGCACCTTCGGGCTCGTCGCGGGCGAGGAGGAGCTGTTCGGCTTCTACGACGAGCGCATCCCCGACCACATCGTCTCGGCCTCCCATTTTGACCGCTGGTGGAAGGGCGCCAGGCGCGAGCATCCTGACCTCCTGACATACACGACCGAACTTCTCATGCCCGAAGCGGCCGATGTGGACCCGTCGCTGTTCCCCGACACCTGGCCCCAAGGCGAGCTCACCTTTCCGCTGACGTACCAATTCGAGCCGGGCGCCGACGCCGACGGCGTCACCGTCCACATTCCCCTCGCCGTGCTGCCCCGCGTCACGCCGGACGGCTTCGACTGGCTCGTGCCCGGAATGCTGCCGGAACTGACCACGGCGACCATCAGGGCGTTGCCCAAGCCCGTGCGACGCCTGCTGGTGCCGGCTCCCGACGCGGCGCGGGACATCGTCGCGTGGATGGCGACCCACACCCCGGCGTGGGCGGACCTTGCCCGTGCCGGCGACATGGCGGAGTCCTATCGCGACGCCTTCGCGCGGGCCACGCGCGAGCTGCGGGACGCGGTCATTCCGGCCGATGCGTGGGTCGAGGTCGACGACCGCCTCGCGTCCCACTTGAAGATGACGTTCCGGATCGTCGAACACAAGAACGGCCGCGAGAGCGTCGTGGACGAGTCGACGCACCTGCTCGCTCTCAAGCGCTCGCTCGCCCCTCAGACCGCCGACGCGGTGAGGCGGGCCGTGGGAGCGACCCCCGCTGCTGGCCACCACGGGAAGGTCTCCGCCTCGGCCGCGCCCAAGCCGTCGACGGCAACGTTTGCGGGCGGGCCGGTCGTCGAGAAGGGTGAACTAGACACCTGGCCCACGGGCCTGCCTGGCGGCGCCCTTCCCGAGATGATCGAGTCCGACGTGGGCGGCGGCGTGATCGTGCGCGGCTACCCGGGGATCGTGGAGGAGAAGGGCCGCGCGGCGCTGCGCATCTTGGCCGACGCCCGTGAGCGTGACGCCGTGCACGCGGACGGCGTGCGGCGGCTGTTGCTGACCGAGTGCGGATTGGCCACCAAGAGGGTCACCTCCCGCTGGACGAGTGCGCAGTCGCTGGCACTCGCCGCGTCCGGCTACCGGACCACCGATGCGCTGGTCGCCGACCTTCAGCTCACGGCCATCCGGGCGCTGACCACCGTCACGCTCACGACTGCGGGCGGCGACGCGGTCGACGCAGCAGCAGTGCGTTCGGCCGACGCCTACGCGGCCGCGCGCGATCACGTGCGCGACCGGCTCGAGGACGAGATCCATCGCCTCGTGGGACTCGTCGTCCCGATTGTTGAGGCCTCCCGCGCGCTCGACGAAGACATCCGCGCCACCACCTCCATGGCGCTGCTGTCGACCCTGGCGGATGTGCGTGCGCTCGCCTCGAGCCTCGCCGGAGATGGATTCCTGGCGCGCACCCCACCCGACCGGCTGCGACACGTGCCGCGCTACCTCAAGGCGGCACGCCACCGCATCGAGAAGGCACCCTCGCAACCGGCGAAAGACGCCGAGCTGGCGTGGCGCGTGCGAGAGATCGCGGAGGAGCTCGATCGCGAACGCGAGGCGGCGCTCGCAAGCATCCCGGATGCGGCGCGCTTTGCACGGATCGACACCGCTCGATGGATGATCGAGGAGTTCAGGGTGTCGCTCTTTGCCCAACAGTTGGGAACCGACGGACCCGTCAGCGAGAAGCGGATTCGCGGCGTGCTCTCCGCGCCCGCCAACTAGCCCCGACTACGCGCCCGTAACGACCTTGAAGGCGTCGTGGTGCGAAATGCCCTCGTCCAGGTACGGGTCGCCGTAGGTCGTGTACCCCAACTTCTCGTAGAACGGCATGGCTTGGTCCTGGGCGCTCAACTCGACGCGCACGCTGCCACCTGCACCGTGTCGGGTGAGGGCCTGGGCCTCCAATTCGAGCATCAGCGCCTTACCCGCGCCGGTGCCGCGCGCCACCTTGCGCACCGCCACGCGCCCGATGTGCGGCACCGCCGGATCCATGGCCCCGAAGGATCCCTCGCCGTGAAAGACGTCGGTGTGGGGCGCAAGCAGGCGCCCGGTCGCGAGCGGGATTCCCTCGTCGTCGACCACCAAGCTGTGAAAAGTCCGAGGATCGGGGTCCAGCGCGTCCCGCTCGGCTGCCGGGTCAACGCCCTGCTCATCGACGAAGACCTCGAAGCGAATCGCGAGTGCGACCTCAAGCTGCTCGGGCGTGGTGACCGCGACGATCTGCATGTGCCTAGCCTCGCAGTTGCGCAAGCGCAGCCGCAAGGTCCTGCGGGTATTCCGACACGACGCGCAGTTCATCGCCGCGTGTCGGGTGCGCGAACGCGAGTTCCTTGGCGTGCAGCCACTGGCGCGTGAGGTTCAACTTCTTGGCCTGGACGGGATCCGCGCCGTACGTGAGGTCGCCCACGAGTGGGTGCTTCATCGCGGTCATGTGCACGCGAATCTGGTGGGTGCGCCCGGTCTCGAGGTGAACCTCCACGAGCGAGGCCGAGGGGAACATCTCGAGCACCTCGTAGTGCGTGATGGACGGCCTCCCGCCCTCGACCACGGCGAACTTGTAGTCCGAGCTGGGGTGGCGGCCGATCGGGGCGTCGATCGTGCCTCGCGTGGGCTCCAGATGGCCCTGAGCCACCGCGTGATAGATCTTGTCGATCGTGCGTTCCTTGAACGCCCGCTTCATGGCCGAGTATGCGGGCCCCGTCTTGGCGACCACCATCAGCCCGGACGTGCCGACGTCGAGCCGGTGCACGATGCCCTGGCGCTCGGCGGGGCCCTCTGCAGCCAACGTGACTCCGGCGTCGGCGAGCGCCCCGGTCACAGTCGGCCCCTCCCAGCCGGGCGACGGATGCGCTGCGACTCCCACCGGCTTGTCGATCACGGCAATGTCGGAGTCCTCGTACACGATCTTGAGGCCACCGGGGATAGTCGGCTCGGGCATCGCTGCCCTGGCCTGCGGAATATCGACCGCAAGGATGCCGGCGCGCATGGTCTCCGACCTGCCCATCGGTGCGCCGTCGAGAGAGACCCCGCCAGCGTCCAGCAGTTCCGCGGCCTTGGTACGGCTCATCCCGAGCATCCGAGCCAAGGCCACGTCGGCGCGCCCGCCGAGGAGCGCTTCGGGCACGGGCAAATACCGGATGTCACTCACGGCGTGGGGCCATCTGCGGGTTCCGCGTCATTCTTAGTGGGCTCGAGGAGGCGCGTGCCGATGAGGCTCAAGGCTACAAAGACCAAGGCTGCGCCGACGATCGCGATATCGGCCACGTTTCCCACAAACACGTTGTTGTAATTGATCATGTCGACCACGTGGCCGCGCCCAAAGCCAGGCTCACGAAACAGGCGATCGATCAGGTTCCCCAGCGCGCCGCCCAGTGCTACGCCCATGAGCGCAATGGCCAACGGGGTTCTGGCGCGCCGCGCGAAGTACACGATCCCGCCGGTGACGACGGCGGCAACGACGGTGAGCACCCATGTGTAGTCCTCGCCCAGTGAGAATGCGGCACCCGAGTTGAAGACCAATTGCAGCGACAGCACGTCGCCGACTATGAAGTGACGCACTCCGGGCTCTAACGCGGAAAGCGCCCACTGCTTGGTGAACACATCAATCGCGACTACGAGAGTCGCGGCCAACCAGACGGCCGGGCGAACCCTCAACGGCGCTCCTCGCGCTGCTTGCAGGTCACGCAGTACTTGGCGCGGGGAAAAGCCTGCAGTCTCGCCTTGCCGATGCCCTGGCCGCACGACATGCATGAACCGAACGTGTGCTTCTGGATGCGGCGCAACGCGTCAACCGACTCCTCGAGCATCTCGCGGGTGTTGTTGACGATCGACATTTCCTGCTCGCGCTCTAGTGCGGTGGATCCGGCGTCGGCCTGATCGTCACCCGAACCCTCGGACGTGTGCAGGAGGTCGTCGAGGTCGTGCTCACTGGAACGGAATTCTTCGACGAGGCGATCCACGTCGGCGTTCAGGGTGGCCACGATCGTGCGCAACTCGCCGACCTTCCAAGACTCTTCGCCCTCGCGCACGGCAAGCGACTTCGCGTCGGCGGCCTTGAGGTCCGCGGGGTCCACCTTGACGATGGGAACTTCGGTGCTTGTCATGAGGTCCTCACTTGGGTAACGCAGTGAGAGTAGTCTCACTGCGCGGGGAAGGCAAAGCGCCGCGCCGGACCTTGCGGGCCGACGCGGCGTTGAAGCGTGGTGGTGCTAGAAGTTCCAGCGCGGAGCGTCGTCCGGGTTTTCGCCCGACTCATCGTCCTTGCTGGGTGCCTGGACGAGACCTTCGTCGCCTTCGAGCGGGAACGGCTCGGGTTGCGGCGCCTCGGGTTCCGCATTACCGAACGGCTCTGCTTCGCTCTGGGGCTGCGCGTCGCCGAAGGGAGAACTCGTCTCCTCGGGGAACGACGGCTCGGGGAAAGCAGTCAGTGGCGACCAAGGAGTCTCGGGCTCGGCCTCTGGTGCGGCCTCTGGTTCACCGAACACCGGTGCAACTTCGGGCTCACTCTCGGGCTCACTCTCGGGCTCAGGCTCGGGCGTCGACCTCGGTTCCTCGGCGGACGAACCCACGGGGCCCGCGCTCGCCTTCGAATCGTTGTGCTCAAGATCGCCCAGCAGATTCTCGAGGTAGTTACGCAAGTGACCGCGATAGTCGCGCTCGAAACGGCGCAGGTCGTCGATGCGGCGCTCCAGGTCGGCGCGTTCGGTCTCGAGGCCCTCCATACGTTCCCGCGCGTCCGTCTCGGCCTGCTCGACGATGGTCTCGGCCTTGACTTTGCCTTCGTCCACGAGGCGATCGCGAGCTTCCTCGCCGGCCTGAACGTACTCGTCGTGCAGCTTCTGTGCCATCGCGAGCATGGTCGTAGCCGACGGGGGGTTCGGGTCGGTAGCCGCTTGCAGCAAGGACCGGGACGGCGACTGCGCGGTCTCAGCACCTGGCATCGCCGCCGATGCCGGCGACTGTGCCGCTGCGCCGTCCCCTGGGGACTGCGCCAGGCGCTGCTGGAGTTCGTCACGCTCGGCGGTGAGGGCGGCAATGGTATTCGCCACCTCATCAAGGAAATCGTCAACCTCGTCCTGGTCGAAACCCTCGCGGTACTTCGTCTTCGAGAACGCCTTGTTCAGGACGTCTTCGGCGGTGAGCAGTGCCATGCGTCGTCCCTCCTCACGTTAGGGCGGAGCCGTGTGTCCGCCGGTTTGTCAATATTCACGTACTCCCCCTACGTATCGGAAAGCACTTGAGTTCCTTGCGGCTATCCCTCGAGGTTAAACAGCACCTGCGTGAGCACCGACCGCAAGATGATCACAGCGAAGAAGACCAAGAGGAATGCTACGTCAAGTCGCACCATTCCGATGGTGAGCGGGGGCAAGACACGGCGCAACGGTTTGATGAGTGGATCAGTGACGACATATACCGACTCCACCATGAGCGCGGAAAACCCGCGGGGCTGCCAATCCCTCGCGAAAGTGAAGACCCACGACAACGCGATACGCGCGAGCAACATGAGCATGATGATGAGCAGCGCAAACAGCGCAAGTTCTATGGCGAAGATCACGGGTTAAGGGTAACCGAGTGCCACGGTCCCACCGGGCAGCGCTCGATGCTAGTTCGAGAAGAATCCGGAGTCGGCCACGGGGGGCGCCGAATCAACGGCAATTTCGACGTGCGCGGGAGACAGCAGGAACACGGCCGTCGTGACCCGTTCGATGTTGCCGTGCAGTCCAAACGACAGGCCCGCAGAGAAGTCGACGAGGCGCTTGGCCTCGGCATCGGTCATTTCCGTGAGGTTCATGATGACCGGAACACCCTGACGGAACGCTTCGCCGATGAGGCGCGCGTCGCTGTAGGCCCGCGGCTTGATGGTCTGAATGCGTCGCAAGTCACCGTGCTCGGCCGGCTGGGAGCGCTGTGGGCGTACCGCAGCGGCACGCGGGCGAGAATCGTGCTGTTCCCGCACGTGAGAGACATCATGCAGATTTGTCACGGGCGCGAGCTCCTCATCGGCATAGTCGTAGTCGTAGTCGTCACGGTCCGCGACTTCGAAACCGAAGTACTGCATCGCCTTGCGCACTGCGCTCATGGTTTCGCTCCGCTCTTGCTTGCTGGATCCTGCATCCTCAACGGTAGGTTGTCCGGGGCTCGCTGGCCCGCATCGACACGCGGGTCAGTCCACGTGGTCACGACGGCGGCCCTTCACACACGACGACTCCTGCCTGCCGTCCGGTGGTCCCCTCTCGCCGATACGAGAAGAACCGCAATTCCTCAAAGGTGCAGAATTCGTGACGGAAGATGCGGGTGAAGCCGAGTTCCGCCAGCCGACCCGCCACAGCGCGCGGAAGATCGAGCGACGGCGTGCCCCAACTCGTGGACGCCGCCGCCATGGGGTGGCGCCGCGACACCTCGGACCTCGCCTGGCCCGAGACCTCGTAGCACTTGCCGCAGATGCACGGGCCGATGCTGAAGGTGACCGACGCCTCGTGCGCCCCGTGGTGGCGCGCGTCGCTCATCGCCGCCGCTGCGGCATCGACGACGCCCTTCCTCAGCCCCTCCCTGCCGATGTGCGCGGCTGCCACAGCACCCGAGGATGCGTCGTGCGCCAGCAGTGGGATGCAGTCGGCCGCGAGGGTCGCGAGGCCGAGCCCCTTGACGGTCGTGATGAGCACATCCGCCACGGGTGCCTCACGGCCATCGAGGTAGGTCTCATCGAGCCTGGCGACCGCGATCCCGTGCTCGGGGCGCATGAAGATCACTGGCACGCCCGCGAGCTCTTCCACGACGCCACGGTTGATGTCCACGGCCGCCGCGTCGTCGCCGACGTGAGTGGCCAGGTTGAGGCTCTCGAATGGCCTCACGCTCACGCCGTCGTGGCGATCGGTGAAGAACGCCCTGACCGGTAGTCGGGCGTCCATTCCTACTTGAGGAACTCCGGGACGTCCAAGGCGTCGTCGTCCGACCACGAAGGGTGCACGTGGATCGCGTCCGTGCGCGGCTCGGGCTCGAGATGAGACATCGGCCCAGAATCGGTGAGCGACGTCGGGAGGACATCCACCTCGACGGGCGCGTCCACCGGCTCCAGCTCCTCGGCCGAGGGTGCCGGTGCGGCTCCCGCAACGGTGCCCAACGCGCCCAGGTGGCGGCGCACTGGCGGGGCTCCCCCGTCAAATCCCGCCGCGATGACGGTGATGCGAAGCTCGTCGCCCAGGGCGTCGTCGATGACGGTACCGAAGATGATGTTCGCCTCGGGGTGAGCGGCCTCGCGTACCAGCTTGGCCGCAGTCTCGACTTCTTTGATTCCGAGGTTGGAGCCGCCTGCGATGCTCAACAGCACTCCATGAGCGCCCTCGATCGACGCCTCGAGCAGCGGGGACGCGATGGCGCCTTCGGCGGCCGCGAGCGCGCGGTTCTCGCCGCGAGCGCTGGAGACGCCCATGAGGGCGGTGCCTGCGCCCTTCATGACGGACTTCACGTCGTTGAAGTCGACGTTGATGAGGCCGGGGGTGGTGATGAGGTCAGTGATGCCCTGGACGCCGCCTTGGAGAACCTGGTCGGCCGCCGCGAAGGCCCCGAGCACGGAGAGGTTGGCGTCCTGGATGTCCAGCAGACGGTCGTTGGGAATCACGATGAGCGTGTCGACCTCATCGCGCAGGTTCTCGATGCCGGCTTCCGCCTGGTCGAACCGGCGCCGTCCCTCGAAGCTGAACGGTCGCGTCACCACGCCGACGGTGAGCGCGCCAAGCGCCCTGGCGATGCGTGCCACGACGGGCGCGCCGCCGGTGCCGGTGCCGCCGCCCTCGCCTGCCGTCACGAACACCATGTCGGCGTCGCGAAGGGCCTCAGCGATCTCGTCTTCATGGTCCTCGGCCGCCTTGCGGCCCACCTCGGGGTCCGCGCCTGCGCCAAGGCCGCGGGTAAGTTCGCGGCCGATGTCGAGCTTGACGTCGGCATCGGACATCAGCAGCGCCTGAGCGTCGGTGTTGATGGCGATGAACTCGGCGCCCTTGAGGCCGACCTCGATCATCCTGTTGACGGCGTTGACTCCGCCGCCCCCGACGCCGACGACCTTGATCGCCGTGATGTAGTTCTGCGGTGCGGCCATGGCAGTCCCTTCAACATTAAGGTTCAACTTGAGGGTTAGGGTTATGTCAAGCTGATCTGCAATGACGGTACGTGGGCCGAGCCCCCGCGGGCCGAATTGGCGCGCGTGTCGCGCCAGAATCCCTTATTCCTGTTTCCGCGTAATCGGGAGCGTCGGCGCTGACACGTCGATGATGTCGGCCGTGGAGGCCGCTCCCGACGTCAACATGACGCCGAGCACTTGAGCCTTCAACGCCGAGTCCTGGGAACTCCCCCACTCGACTCGCGGACCGTCACGCAGGGTGAACGCTACGGTGTCTTCGGTCTGTGCCCCCACCGATTCCACGCGATCCAACACGTCCTGAGGCAGATTGCGCACCACCTCGAGCACGGCATCAAGGATGCGATCGTTGTCGGTCCCCAACGGGATGTCGAGAACCGGAAGATTCGCTGGCGCGACCTCTGACTCGCCCACCTTCACGGCGTCGGCATCGAGCAACACGAACCCCCCGCCGCTCGCGATCGCCGCCACCGGATGACGAGGAGTGATCGTGACGCGAAGACCCGCGGGCCACACGCGCTCCACGGTCGCATCCTGAACACCCACGAGGTCACGCAACTGGTCCGCGACGTGCGGGACGTTGAGGAGCGCAAGGGAGGAGCCGTGGTACTGCGCGAGGACCGTGTCAATCGCCACGGCATCAACCTCGGGCGTCACGCCCGATAATTCAACCTTGGCCGGATCGAGCGAAAACATGGGCGACCGAAGCACGAGCCAGACGAGCAGCACCACCACACCGGCGGCCAGCCCGTAACGACCCCACTTCACGGCCGCGCGGCGGCGCTCGGTGCGGCGACGCTCCGCGAGCCGCTCCCGCATCCGATGCGTGACGGTGTCGGCCCGCTCGCGCTGCTTGACGGGTTGCCAGGCCGTGGCATCCCCGCCCCGAGCCCTCACCGGTACCGAGGCCGAGTTCTCGCGGGACGCCGCACGTTTCGGCTCGGGTCGCGAGGCCGCAGGCGCGCGCCGGGCCGGGGTCTGGCGGTCGGCAGCGGGCTTGCGTGGCTCCGCCTTGGCGCTCCGGGTCGGTTGAGAACGCTTCTCCGGTTGCTGGCGCCCTTCCGTGGGCTGATCGCGACGCCGCTGCGACGTTTGGGAACGCTGCGACGTTTCGGAACGCTGCGTCGTTTGGGAACGCTGCGCCGTTTGGGAACGCTGGGTCGGCACGCTCGGGGGTCGTCGCTCAGCCATCTGCCCGGCTCCACTTGTCAAGAATCCAGCCCGCCGCCTGCGTCACCGTGCCGGAACCGATCGTCATGACGGTGTCTCCCGAACGCGCCCGCGCCGCTGCCCTGTCCGCGGCGTCCTCAAGGCTGTCGGCCAGCTCGACCGTGGACCCGTCTCCCGCTGTGAGAGCGTCCGCGATGACGTGCGACGTCACGCCCGGGATCGGGTCCTCACGGTCCCCGTACACGGGAGCCAGGATGATGGCGGCGTTGTCGATGGACAAGGCGTGCCCAAACTCCGCGCCCAACGCTTGGGTCCGGCTGAAGAGCGCGGGCTGGAACAACACGACCAACCGGCCAGCACCGTCCGCGCGCGCCGCAGCGAGCACGGCCGCCACCTCCGTGGGGTGGTGCGCGTAGTCGTCGATGACCCGCATCCCGCGGACCTCGCCGCGCAGTTCGAAACGCCGACCGGTTCCCGCGAAACTCGCCACCGCATCGGCCGCGCGCACGGGGTCGACGCCCAGTTCCACCGCCGCCGCCCACGCCGCCGACGCGTTGAGCCGTTGATGCACCCCGGGCATAGGAACGACGAGCGGCATGGTGCGCTCGGTCCAGGTCACGTCGCGATCGCTCACCACCACGTCCGCGTCGCGCGCGCCCGGCGGTCGCGGCCAGACGCCATATCTCACCACCCGCACCCCTGCCTCGGCTGCTGCGTCGGCTACGCGGGCCGCGCCGGGGTCGTCGATGCAGGCGATCAGCACGCGGGCGCGGGAGGCGAAACGCACAAAGGCCTCCTCGACCGCGGCGAACGATCCAAAGAAGTCCAGGTGATCCGGCTCGACGTTGAGCACAATGGCGATCTCAGTGTCGTAGTTCAGGAACGACCCATCCGATTCGTCAGCCTCAACCACGGCGATGTCCGAAGAACCTCCGTAGCCTCCGGCGACGGCGCCCTCGACTCCGAACACCCGAGCCCCCACGGCGTAGCTGGCATCCACCCCGCACCGGTGCAGCATGTGCGCCACCATGGCCGAGGTGGTGGTCTTGCCGTGCGATCCGGCCACCGAGACGAGGCGGCGCCCTTCGAGCGCCCAGGCGAGCGCCTTGGACCGGTGCCACACCTCAAGACCCAGCGCGCGCGCCCGCACGAGCTCCTCGTTGGTGTCGCGCACCGCAGTAGAAATCACCACCACGTCGGCGCCGTCGACGAGCGTGGCGTCGTGGCCCACGCGAACGTCAACGCCCGCGTCCTCGAGCGCGGCAAAGTACGCGCTACGACGCTTGTCGGTGCCGGTCACGGAGACGCCCTTGGCGGCCACGAGGCGCGCCACGGCGGACATGCCCGAGCCTCCCACGCCGATGAAGTGGAATCTCATCGTCGCGCGACCCGTTCGATGATCTCGGCGAGGCGCACTGCGCCGTCCAGGACTCCGATCGACGCTGCCGCTGTGCGCGCCGCGTCGCGCGCCTTGCGATCCAGCACGAGCGGCTCGGCGACGAGCTCAAGGGCCGCCGCGGTCAGCTCGCTGTCATGCACGATGGTCGCCGCGCCCGCGTCCACCGCTCCCTTGGCGTTGAGCGCCTGCTCGCCGTTGCCGTGGGGCAGCGGAACGTAGACCGCGGGCAGCCCCAGGGCCGAAATCTCGCACACCGTGTTCGCACCAGCGCGGCACACGACGGCATCGGCCGCTGCGAAGGCGGTCTCCATGTCCTCGACATACTCGCGGATCACGTACAACTCACGGTGGCGGGCCGACAGGTTGCCGCGCGCCCGCTCGGCGCCGTCGGATTTCCCCTTGCCGGTCAGGTGCAGCACGTGAATGCCGTGTTGGACCAGCCGCTCGACCACGTCTGCGGCGGCGGCGTTGAGGCTTGCGGCACCCGTGGAGCCGCCGGTGATGAGGAGGGTCGGCGCGTCGGGGGCCCAGCCCCACGCTGTGCGCGCCCGCGCTCGCATGAGGTCGCCCGTGACGGGGTCGCGCAAGAGCTGTGCGAGATCGATGATCGCCGGCCGCATGGGCAGCCCGGTCACGACTCCGCCCTTGAGGGGCGTGCCCTCGAACGTCAGAGCGACGGCGGCGGCCCAGCGAGCGCCGAGGCGATTGGCGAGACCGGGCCGGGCGTTTCCCTCGTGCACCACAACAGGCACCTTGCGGCGACGTGCCGCCAGGTAGGCCGGAGTCGACACGTAGCCGCCAAAACCCACCACCACGTCGGCGTCGATGGCATCGATCGCACGGCCGGCCGCCGCGATCGCGGCACCCAATCGCACGGGCAAGCGGAGCAGGTCGAGCGATGGCCTGCGCGGCAGCGGCACGCGCGGCACAAAGTGAAGGTCGATTCCCGCGGCCGGCACCAGGTGGGCCTCGAGGCCACCCTCCGTACCCAGGGCCGCGACGTCGTGTCCGCGCTGCAGCAGCGCATCGGCCGTGGCCAGCAACGGATTGACGTGGCCCGCGGTGCCCCCGCCAGCCAACAGGACCCTAGCCACGGCGACCTCCGGACAACACGGCCATGGAGCGGCGAATGACGGACGGGCGCGCCGAGAACGCCTCGCGAGCTCCGGGCTCGGTGCGCGCGAACGCCATCAACGCCCCCAGGGCGGCCAGCGACATCACGAGCGAGGATCCTCCGGACGACACCAACGGGAGCGGCACGCCCGTGACGGGAAGCAGTTCGAGCACCACCGCGATGTTGATCACGGCCTGACCCACAATCCACGCTCCGATCGCGCCCGCGGCGATCTGCGCGAAGGGGTCGCGGTGCCGCCGCACAATGCGGCTCACAGCAATCACGATCATGGCGAAGGCGATCAGGACGAGCAGGGTGCCGATCAGGCCAAACTCCTCGCCAAGGATCGCGAAGATGAAGTCGTTGTCAGCGGCGGGAAGATATCCCCACTTCTCGCGGCTCATGCCGGGGCCGAGGCCCCACAAGCCGCCCGAAGCGAGCGCCCACGTGCCGTGAGTCGTCTGCAGGCAGTTGTCCTGAATGTCGCAGGTCGACGGGTTGAGCCAGACGCTAATGCGTTCGGAGCGCGTGGTGCCTTGCGCGATCAGCGCGAGCCCACCGGCGACGATGACCGCCGCCCCGACCGCAAAGAATCTGAGGGGAAGCCCCGCGACCCAGTAAGCCGCAGCCACGATGATGCACAGCACCACCGCGGTTCCCATGTCACGCCCGGCGAGGATCAGCGTGAGGACGATGCCCGCCGCAACACCGCCCGGGACCATGATTCGCTTGAAGGTGGTGAGTTCACGGCGGAACGTCGAGAGCACCATCCCGAGGTAGAGGGCGAGGCCCAGCTTGGCGATCTCGGAGGGCTGTAGCGTCACGCTTCCGATCCGAACCCAGTTGCGGTTTCCGCCCGACGACACTCCCGCGCCGATGACGACCACGAGCAGGACCACGGCGGCGGCAAGCACCAACGGCGTGATGCGCTTCCACCACCTCACGCTTTGGCGAGACCCGATCGCCAAGGCCGCGAGACCCACCGTCAGTGCGGCTACCTGGATGAGGAACAGGGTCCACGGGTTGCCACCTTCTTGCCGAATGGAAAACACGGAGGACGACGAGAGCACCACGGCCAGGCCGACAAGCAACAGGATTGAGGTGGCGGTCAGAAGCAGGTAGTAGCTCGCCGCGGGAGAGTTCCAGGTACTGGTGGGATGCGTGCGCTCGGCCGTCACGTCACCCTCCCTGCAGTGCCCTCACTTCCGAAGTGAAGGCCTCTCCTCGGTCCGCGTAGCTGCGGAACTGGTCCATCGACGCGCACGCAGGAGACAAGAGCACCGTGTCGCCTGCTTGCGCAAGGCCGCCCGCAGCGGCCACGGCATCACGCATCACAGTGTCACCCGCGCCGATGCGCTTCACCGGGATATCGGCGGCGTGTTCCGCCAGCGTCGTGGCGAGAGGCTCGGGGTCAACGCCGATGAGCACCACTCCCCTCAGCCGGTCGCGCACGCCCGCTACCAGAGTGTCGAATGCTTGGCCCTTGGCCAGGCCGCCGGCGATCCACACCACGGACTGCGGCGCGCGTCCGCCGAACGCCGCAAGCGCCGCGTGAGCGTTCGTGGCCTTCGAGTCGTCCACGTAATCCACGCCGTCCACCGTGCCAGCGAATGCGGTGCGGTGTTGATCCAAGGCGAAACCGCGCAGCCCCTCCCGAATCGCGGCGGGAGGCACGTCAACCGCGAGAGCCAACGCGGCCGCGCTCAAGGCGTTGGTCACGAGGTACGGGGGAACGTCGCCGTGCACCAGGTGGGCGAGGTCTTCGACCTCGCCCAGTTCTCGCGCCTCGGTGCGCCGTTGCTCGGTGAATGCCCTGTCCACCAGGAGGCCGTCCACCACGCCGAGCTGGGACACGGCCGGAGAACCCCCCGTGATGCCGATCGCGCGGCAGCCCTCGACCACATCGGCCTCTTCCACCATCTGCTCCACCATGGGGTCGTGGGCCGGGTAGACGGCCGCGACGCGAGCCAGGTGGAACACCTTCGCCTTGGCCGCGCGATACGCGTCCAGCGAGCCGTGCCAGTCGAGGTGGTCGACGTCGACGTTGAGGCACACCGCGGCAGCCGGGGACACCGTGTGCGTGAAATGAAGTTGAAGGCTCGCGATCTCGACCGCGAGCAGTGCGTGAGACCCGCGGGCGGCGTCGATCACCGACACTCCCATGTTGCCGCAGACCATGACGTCGACGCCCGCGGCAGCGGCCATCGCACCCACCAACTGGGTGGTGGTGGTCTTGCCGTTGGTGCCGGTGACCAACACCCACGGCGCATCCGTGGCGCGCACCCGCCACGCGAATTCCATCTCCGACCACACCGGCAGCCCGGCGTCGAGGCACGCGATGATCGCGTCGGAACTGGGCGAGAAGGCCGCGGACGCCATGACCACGTCGAATGCCGCGAGGTCAAGCCCGTCGACGCTCGTGTGATCCGCCGCGCCATTGGCGTCGACCGTGACCGCATCGGCGCCGATGTCCGCGAGTGCGGCCACCGTGGAGAGCCCCGCGATGCCCACGCCCAGGACGAGCACGCGTGTCCCCGCGAGGTGGGCGCCGCCGTCGGGCCTGACTGGGGCGTCGGGAACGGCCATCAGCCGCCGGGCCCCAGGTTGGCGACCCACTCGGCGTAGAACAGGCCCATCCCCATCCCGGTGAACAGCACCGCGATGATCCAGAACCGGGTCACGATCGTCACCTCTCCCCAGCCCATGAGCTCGAAGTGGTGATGCAGCGGCGCCATCTTGAAGATGCGTTTGCCGCCCGAAATCTTGAAGAAGCCGATCTGCAGAACCGAGCTCAGGACGATGATGACGAACAGCCCGCCGATGACCCCGCCCAGGATCTCGGTGCGGGTCACAATGGTCATGCCCGCGACGGCACCGCCGAGCGCGAGCGAGCCGGTGTCCCCCATGAAGATCTTGGCAGGCGAGGCGTTCCACCACAGGAAACCGAGGCATGCGCCGGCGATGGCGGCCGCCAGGATCGCGAGATCGCGCGGATCGCGGACCTCGTAACAGGTATTGGGGTCCGTGTTGACGAATCCGCACAACTGGTTTGCCTGCCAGATTCCCACCAGCGTGTAGGCGCCGAAGAAGATGAGGGCCGCGCCGGTCGCGAGCCCGTCGAGTCCGTCCGTGAGGTTGACCGCGTTGGACCACGCGGTGATCAGGAAGTTCGACCAGACCACGAACAGGATGATGCCGATCGCCGGGCCCCAGACGGCGAGGTCGATCGCGGTGTCGCGCAGGAACGAGATTGCCGTTGACGCGGGGTAGACGCCGCCGTCGTCAGGAAACTGGAGCACCAGGAGCGAGAAGGCGACGCCGACCAGGCCCTGCAAGAGAATCTTCCAGCGTGCGTTCAGACCGAGCGAGCGCTCCCGAGAGATCTTGATGCCGTCGTCGAGGAAGCCGACCGCCCCCAAGCCCACCATGAGGCCCACCACCAGGACCGACGAGACGTTGGGGGTACGCGACGTGATCAGGCTTCCGCCCAGCCAGCCGATGACGGTGGCGGCGATGATGACCACGCCACCCATCGTCGGTGTGCCGCGCTTGGTGTGGTGAGACGCGGGGCCGTCGTGGCGGATGAACTGGCCAAACTGCTTGCGCGTCAGGTACCGAATCACCAGGGGGGTACCCAGGAGGGAGATCACCAACGCGATCCCCGCCGCAAGGACTACCGCCCTCATGAACGCTCCCTCGTCAATTCGTCGGCGAGGCGCCACAGGCCGGTGCCATGCGAACCCTTCACGAGAACGGTGTCACCGGGTGCAACGCGGTCCCCCACGAGTGCAAGGGCCTCGTCAATGGTATCGACGAACGCGGCCTCATCCCCCCAGGAACCCTCGCGGACCGCCGATACGTACGCCGGGCGCGCGCCCTTGCCGACCACGACGAGATGCGAAATCCCCAGCCGCACGGCGTCGATTCCTAGGTCGTCATGCGCCTGAATCGAGGCCTCGCCCATCTCGAGCATCTCGCCGATCACTGCCCACGAGGTGCCGCCCTCTGCGACGGACCGTAGCGCGCGGAAGGCCGCGCGCATCGACTCCGGCGACGCGTTGTACGCGTCGTCCAGGATCGTCACGCCATCCTGGCGCTCGGTGAGTGCCATGCGGTGGGCGCTGAGCGGCCGTGCCCGGCTGACTGCGACTGCGGCCGCCTCGGGATCAAGGCCGCACACCCGAGCCACCGCGAGCGCCGCGAGCGCGTTCGTTGCGTGATGGTCGCCCACGAGGGTCAGCGCGACCTCGACGCCGTCGACGCTGAAGTGGGCGCGTCCGCGCTCGGTACGACGGTCGCGGCCGGCCACGTCCGCCTCGCCAAAGCCGAACGTGAGGGTGCGAGGAGCTCTTCCCGCCATCGGCGAGACCCTCGGGTCGTCGGCGTTGATGAGCCCCACGCGGTCCGGCAGGAGCCCGTCGAGGATGGTGGCCTTCTCTTCGGCGAGCGCCTCGAGCGAGGCGTAGCCGCCCGCGTGCGCGGAACCGATCATGAGGACCACCGCCACGTCGAGGGGCGCGATGCGGGTCAAGTGTGCGATGTCTCCCGGGGCCGATGCGCCCATCTCCAGCACAAGGTGCCGCGTGGTGTCGTCCGCAGAGAGGACCGTCAGGGGCAGGCCGATCTCGTTGTTGTAGCTGCCCTCCGGCGCCACGACGTCGGGAAGCATCTGCGCCAGCAGGTCCTTGGTGGTGGTCTTGCCGTTGGAGCCGGTGATGCCGATCACCGTCATGTCGCCCTGAAGTCGAAGTTCGGCCAGGTAGGCGCCGGCGAGCCTGCCAAGCGCCTCGGCGACGTCGTCGACCACAATGTGTGGCCCGTCGACGGAGTGGGAGACGAGGGACAAGGTGGCGCCGCGTTCGCGCGCCGCATCGACGTAGTCGTGGCCGTCGACTCGCTCCCCCACGAATGCCGCATACAGCGCACCGGGGACGGCGTCGCGAGAGTCCTTCACCACCGACGACACCGTGGTGTCGACGTCCGCCACGAGGGTCCCGCCTGCGGCGTTCGCGATCCACTGGGCTGAGAGCGGCCTCACGTGCCCGCCTGCCTTTCGGCGACGATGCGCTCCTGGGCGGCAAGGTAGGCGTCGCGGTCGTTGTAGCGGTGGAACACTCCCGCGATCTCTTGGGTCGGCTCGTGGCCCTTGCCAGTGACGATCACCGTGTCCCCAGGCCCCGCGAGCCGCAACGCGTACTCGACGGCCGCGACGCGCGGCGCGACCTCGTGCACGTCGGCCAAGTCAGGGCGCACCTTCTCGATGCCGTCTCGGATGGCGGCGCGGACGGCCGCGGGGTCCTCGGAGCGCGGGTTCTCGTCCGTGAGCACAATGATGTCGGCCAGGCGCGCCGCAATCTCACCCATGACGGGGCGCTTGCCCTGGTCGCGGTCTCCGTCGGAACCGAAGATGAGGATGAGCCGGCCCGGCGTGATGGGCCGCACTCCCTCAAGGGCAAGGTTGAGCGCGTCCGGAGTGTGGGCGTAGTCGACGATCGCGAGCGGGTCGACATCGCTGCGTTCGATCACACGCTCCATGCGACCGGGTACCTCGTGCGCCGTCGCCACACCATGGATTGCCGCATCGAGCGGGACGCCCGCCGCATGAGCCGCCACGATCGCCGCGGCGGCGTTGGAGACGTTGACGAGCCCGGGAAGCGGGCTTTCGGCCGCGTGTCGCGCACCATCGGGCGCCACCAGGGTAAAACGCGATCCCACCCCATCGAGGCCCACGTCGGCGTCCTCGACGTTCCAGTCGCCGCGCGGCGAGCCGGGGCGGGTGGACACGGTCTCCACGGGAATCAGGACTTCGCGAGCGAGCCGCTGGGCGTATTCATCGTCGATGCACACCACGCCTCGGCGGGCACGGCGCGGGGCGAACAGCTTGGCCTTGTCGGCAAGGTAGTTGTCCATCGTCTTGTGAAAGTCGAGGTGATCCCACTGCAGGTTCGTGAAGACGGCCACGTCGAATTGCACCCCCGCGATGCGGTCGAGCGCCGCGGCGTGAGAACTCACCTCGGTGACGGCCGCGGTCACGCCCTCTTCGACCATGCGCGCCAAGAACCCGTGCAGCACCGGCGATTCGACCGTGGTCCGCGGCGACTCGATGGCCTCGTCGCCGATCCGAAGTTCGACCGTGCCGAACATGCCGCGATGCGGGTGGGACTGTGCAAGTGCGGAGTCGATGAAGTAGCTGGTGGTGGTCTTGCCGTTGGTTCCGGTGATGCCCACAAACGTGAGTTCGCGAGACGGGTCGCCATAGATCGCCGCGGCGGCCTCGCCCATCGCATCGCGCGTCTTCGCGGCAACCACCACCGGCACAGTTAGCCCCGCGTCGCGCACCTGCCGCAAGCCGTCCTCGTCCGTCAGGATCGCGACGGCTCCAGCGGAGACGGCATCGCTTGCGAAGCGCGCCCCATGTTGCACCAGCCCGGCGAACGCGCCGAAGAGATCGCCGGGAGCGACCTCACGCGAGTCCACCGTCGCGCCTGTGACCTCGACGCCCGCGCTGCCGTCGACGCGGTCTGCCCCCGCCCGTGAGGCGACCTCCTCAATGCTGATCGGCCGCACATGCGCCGGACGTAGCACCATCGTCATGTCACTCCCACGTTGTCGGGAAGCGCGTCACTTCACCCTTCGTCGGGGGAACGCGCAACGTCTGCAAGGCAAATGTTGCCACGTCATGGAACACCGGCGCGGCAGTTTCGCCTCCCCAGATCGACGACTTGGGGTCGTACAGCACGACAGAGACAACAATTCGAGGGTTGTCCGCCGGCGCGATTCCGACGAACGACGCGACGATCTTGTTCAGCACGCCGTTCTCGTCGGGCGCCTGAGCGGTGCCGGTCTTGCCCGCCACGAGATAGCCGTCGATCGCGGCCTGTGGCGCCGTGCCGTCCTCCGTGACCTCGACGAGCATCCCCATCAACGCCTTAGCGGTGCTCTCAGAGATGACGCGCACCGGTTCCGCGTTCTCGCGCGGCGTGAACGTGCCGTCTGCATTTTCGAAGCCCTTGACGATCGTGGGCGAGACTCGCAGCCCATTGTTGGCGACCACTCCGTAGACCTGCGCGGTCTGGACGGCGGTCACCGCGACTCCCTGGCCGAACATCGTCGCGTACTTGGTGATGCCGTCCCAGTCCTCGTAGGGATGCAGGATCCCCGCCGATTCGTTCGGCAGGCCCAGGTTGGTCGGCTCGCCCAGCCCGAACTTGCGCATGTAGTCGTAGCGCGTCTCGTCGCTCATTTGCTCACCGATCTGGATCGTGCCGGTGTTCGACGACTTCACCAGCACTCCCGCGAGGGTGAGCTTCTCGTCCGCATGCGCGTGGGAGTCGCGGAAGACCCTGTAGGGGGTTTCATAGGTGTAGGGCGCGACAAACTGGGAGGTCGGGGTGGCGACGCCCTCCTCGAGCGCGGCCGCCATCGTGATGGTCTTGGCGGTCGAACCCGGCTCGAAGACGTCCTGGACGGCACCCGAGCCGCGCTGGCCGGCGGCCGTAGCCCCGGGGTCGTTGGGGTCCACGGAGCCGGAGTCGACGAGCGCCAGAATTTCCCCGGCAAGAGTGTCCATCACCACGACGGTGCCGCCACTGGCCCCGGTCGTCGTGAGCGCCTGGTCGAGAGCTTGCCGCGTGTAGTACTGGATGTCTCGGTCGATGGTGAGTTGCACGGTGGAGCCGTCGACGGCGGGGGTCTCGCTGTGCATTCCCGTGGGGATGATCGTGCCGTAGCGGCTGCGCTCGTACGTTTGCGAGCCCGGCGTTCCCGTGAGTTCGTCCTGGTACATCTTCTCGACGCCCGCCATGCCCACCTTGACGAGGCTCTGGCCGTCCTCCGCCATGAAGCCGATCACGTTTCCGGCGATGTCGCCGTTGGGGTAGAGCCGCTCCGAGGTCGCCTCCCACTCGACTCCCGAGATGCGCTCCGCCCTTACAAGGTCAAGCTCCTCTGGAGTGATGTTCTTGGCCAGGTACTCGAAGGTCTTGTCGCCCACGAGGTCGGCCGCGAGCTCCGACTCATTCATCCCGAAAATGGGCGCGAGGATTCGCGCGGCGTCCAACGGTCCCTCCGCGAGGACCTTGCCCTGCTCGGTGCGCTTCCACGTGGCGATCTTCGTCTGGTTGACCCACACGTTGTAGCGCTCGACCGACGTCGCCAGCACTACCCCGTTGCGGTCGACGATGTCAGCCCGCGCCGGCATGACGTTGGCGGTGACGAGCCGCTGAGCGAGCGCTTCCTCCGCGAGCGGCGCGGCGTTGACAAGCTGAACGTCGACCAGCCGCGCCGCGAACACGCCGAGCAGCAGTAGCGAAGCGACGGAAAGCACCGTCTGCCGACGACCGGGCTCGCCTACCTTGGGCCCGGAGGGTCCCTGCCTCCGAGGACTGCGGGTGGGTGCCTGTCGTCGGGTGCGTGGCGCTCCGTCGCGACGGTCTGGCGCGGCGCGGGGCGATTGTGGCCGGCGCCTCCCGTCGTGGGGGGTCACTACTGGCCCCCCGCCTCGAGCACGTTGCCCGATTCGAGCGTGACAAAGCCGATGCGGCCCGCCGGCTGCATTCCCAGTTCAGTGGCACGGCCCGCGAGAGCCGCGGGCGCTGCATTCGCCTCAAGGTGGATCAGTGCGGCCGCGCGCTGCTGGTGAAGCTGCGCGATCTCGATCTTCAGGTCGCGGGAGCGGTAGGAGCCTTCGGCCATCGTCGTGTTGAGTGCGAGCACGGACGACAGCGCCGCGATCACGATGCCGACACACAGCCAGGCGAAGGGCGCGATGCTGCGAGCGTGGCGGGGCGCCGTCACCGCTCGCAAGTGAGTCGCACGCTGCGGTGCGGACGTCGGCGCGACGGCTGGGCGCGCGTTCGACCTCAGCGGCGCGGCGCTCATGGCACCCTCCTGGGCGTGATGCGTGTGCGTTCCACGGCGCGCAAGCGCACCGACTTGGCCCGAGGGTTGACTTCGATCTCCGCCTCGGAGGCCTTCTCGGCCCCCCTCGTGAGCAAGCGCAAGTACGGCTGGGCGTCGTCCGGAATGACCGGCATGCCTGGGGGAACCCTGACCTCGGTGCCGGCGGCGAACGCGTGCTTCACGATCCGGTCCTCAAGCGAGTGATAGCTGAGCACCACAATGCGGCCGCCGACGCGCACCGCATCGATCGCCGCGTCGAGTGCCGCCTCGAGGACGTCCAGTTCGCTGTTCACGGCGACGCGCAGTGCCTGGAAAGTCCGCTTGGCAGGGTTGCTTCCGGGCGTGCGAGTGGCGGCGGGGATGCAGGCCCGCACCAGGTCAACCAGTTGTTCGGAGCGTTCGATCGGGTCGGTCTCGCGTCGCCGCACGATCGAGCGTGCGATCTTCCGAGCGAATCGCTCCTCGCCGTAGACGTGCAGAATTCGCGTCAGCTCTTCCTCGGTCTCGGTCGCGAGCAAAGCGGCGGCCGTGACGGGGTCGTCGCGGTTCATGCGCATGTCGAGCGGCGCGTCACGGGCGTAGGTGAAGCCCCTGTCCGCCTCGTCGATCTGGAGCGAGCTGACCCCCAGGTCGAACAGGATCGCGTCGGCGCGGTCCGCGCCCAGCCTCGCGAGCGCGCCCTGGATGTCGTCGTACGTGGCGTGATGGGCGACAAAGCGATCCCCCGCGCCGTTCAGCCGCTCGGAAGCGAGCGCGATGGCGTCGGCGTCGCGGTCAATGCCGACGATGCGCGCGTGGGGTCTGGCCGCCAGCAGTGCCTCGCTGTGTCCGCCCATCCCCAACGTGGCGTCGATGGCGACGGAGCCGGGCTCTTCGAGGGCAGGCGAGAGCAACTCGACGCAACGGTCGAGCATGACCGGCGTGTGCCGGTATCCCGCTGTTCCCATGTGCCCTTCCCGTCCCGATGCCGCGTCGTGGGGTCTCCCTCCGAACCTCTGCCGGGGGGAAGTCCGTCAGAGCGTTTCGGGAGGAGGCCTCACGACGCGGCGCTACATGTCGTTCAGCAGCGCCTCGGCGGTAGCCGAATACGCCTCCTCGCCTTCCGCGAGGTAGTTCTGCCAGGTGGCCGCGTCCCACACTTCGACGCGCGACCCCATTCCCACCACTGCCACGTCGCGGGTCAGCGCGGCGTAGTCCCTCAGCGGGGAGCCCAACAAAATGCGTCCCTGCTTGTCCGGCACGTCGTCCTGGGCATGACCCAGGAAGTTGCGCAGGTAGTCGCGCGCCTGCTTGTTCTCAAGCGGTGCCTTGCGCAGGCGCTCGTGCACCTGCATGAACTCGTCCACCGGGAACAGGAAGACGCACCGGTCGAGACCACGAGTGGCCACGAGGCCCGACGCGAGCCTTCCCCTGAACTTCGAGGGAAGGATCAGCCGGCCCTTGTCGTCGAGCCTTGGCGTGAACGTGCCAAGGAAGACCCCGGTTGGTCCTAGACCGTGCGTCAATTCCGACACCACGACTCACCTCCTCGCGCCACGACTCGCCAGTTCGCCCCACATTACTCCACTTCTCTCCACAATTTTGGCGAATATGACAAAGTGCACTTCTCTGAGCTGTATTGCACGAGGTAAATGACCAAGACACGCGGTGGAGGGACCATGCGCAGGAGTCTTCGTTTAGGCTCAGGGGAGACATCCAAGGAGCGTTCATGAGCCACCCCTTGCCCACCGAGGCCGAACTCGCAGAGGTCGCGGAGGTCACAGCGCGCATGCGCGAGTCGATCGGAACGGTGCTCGCGGGCCTCGATCAGGCGGTGACCGCAACGCTCGCGGTCGTGCTCGCCGAGGGACACCTCCTCATGGAGGACGTGCCAGGCGTCGGAAAGACGACGCTGGCAAGGGCCCTCGCGTTGAGCCTCGACTGCACCGTGGGAAGGCTGCAGTTCACGCCCGACCTGCTCCCGTCGGACGTGACCGGCGTGAGCATCTTTCGGGCGGACGACCATCAGTTCGAGTTCCGCCCGGGACCGATCTTCGCCAACATCGTCATCGCCGACGAGATCAACCGAGCAAGCCCCAAGACCCAAGCCGCACTCCTCGAGTCCATGCAGGAGCGCTCCGTGACCGTCGACGGGCAGACCCGCCCACTCCCCCGACCCTTCGTCGTCGTCGCCACCCAGAACCCGATCGAGATGGAGGGGACCTATCCCCTGCCCGAGGCCCAGCGCGATCGCTTCATGGCCCAGGTGTCCGTCGGCTACCCGTCCGCGCGCGACGAGATGTCGATGCTCGACACTCACGATGGAGTCGACCCGTTGACGCTGGTGCGTCCTGTCACCGACACGGAGACCCTGGCGCGCCTCATCGCGGTAGCCCGCCGGGTGTATGCGGCTCCCGCGATCAAGCAGTACATCGTGGACCTGGTGACGGCCACCAGGAACGACTCTTCGCTGCGACTCGGCGCGTCTCCGCGCGCCGCGCTTCAGCTGCTCGCGGCGGCCAAGGCCCGGGCTGCGATGGCCGGCCGGAACCACGTTCTTCCCGACGACATCAAGGCACTCGCGGTGGCGGTGCTGGCCCACCGCCTCATCCCGAGCACCGAGGCGCGCCTCGCAGGCAAGACCGCCGCGAAGATTCTCAGCGAGGCGGTCGCCCGCACGCCAGTGCCCACCGAGGCTCGCGATCTTCCGGCGCATCGCGAACAGGCGGTGTCCGCCGAAACACGCATCCGAGCGGTCTAGCGATGGCTCCACGCCCCAGTTCCGACACGGTGCTCACGTCACGGGGCGTCGGCCTCGCCTCCGCGGGCGTCATCGTCGGCGCCTTGGGCGTCGGACTCGCCGCACCGCCCCTCGTGTACGTCGGAGTCGCGATGCTGGCCGCCGTCGCGGTGGGCGGGCTGTGGCTCGTACTCTCCATCAACGGGTTTCTCAGCCGCTACCCGTTCGCGCGCCGCGAGGTGGTACCGCACCCCCTCACGGTGGGCGTGCCCGGTCGCGTCACCGTCACCATCAGCTCCTCATCGGGGCGTCGCGGCAGTGCCGTGAGAAGGGCGCTCGCCGATTCTCTCGATATCCGGGAGCAGGCGTCCGCCGAACTCACCGGCGGAATGAGCACCAAGGCCACGGTGAGCCGCACCGCCAAGGCCTTCTCGCTGTCCTATTCGCTCCTTCCCGCGCGCCGCGGGCGCTGGCCTCTCGGCCCGGCGCTGGTGCACTCCGCAGACCCGCTCGGCATCATGTGCGCCGACACGTCTGTCGGCGGCGAAGAACTCATCCCCGTCTGGCCGTCGGTCGTCGACCTGGCTGCCGCCGCCGGGGCGCTCATGGGCCAAGCGGATCGCGTCGTGCTCGGCGCCCGCAGCCCTTCCCCTGACGATGCCGCGCTGCGCGACTATCGCGAAGGCGACGACATGAGGCGAGTTCATTGGCCGTCGAGCGCCCGCAAGGGCACGATGCTGGTGCGGTCCGACGAACGGGCCGGAAAGCGGCCCGCCACAGTTCTGCTCGACCTTCCGCGGGAAGGCGTCGCCTTGGAGTGGTCGATCTCAGCCGCGGCTTCCATTGGTTGCTCGGTGCTCGAGTCGGGACACCCCGTGCGGTTCTTCGGCGGGCCGCTCGGGCTCGATCACGTGCATCACATCGGACGCGACCACCCCGAGGGCGCGCGCTCCGACCTGCTCAACAAGACGGTCGACCTGACGCGGCCGCCCTCGCCCGCCATCGGCGCGGAGTGGCTCCTCGCCGCGATCGAGCGCACCGCCGAAGGCGTCGCGAACGGCGAGGTCATCGTCGGCGTGTTCGAACCCCTCAACGCCGAATGCCTTGAGGCGCTCGTGCCGCTAGGCGACGCTGGCAGGGCCTGGGCAGTCGTGCGGGGCGACAGCGACGACGACGAGGACGCCCACGACACCGCCGCCGCGCTGCGGCGTGCGGGCTGGCGGGCCACCACCGCGCACGCCCGCACAGACATCGACGTCGTCTGGAGCACCCTGCTGACGGCGGGAGACACCGCATGACCGCGCACGGCGCCGCCACTCGCTCCCCGTGGTATGCCACGCCCATCGTGGCCATCGCCCTGCTGCTCGGGCTCAATGGCTTCGCGACAATGGTGGTGTGGGGCGAGTGGCTTTCCACGGTCGTCGGCCTGGTGACCGCGGTGTCAGTGCTCATCATCGTGACGAGACTGCTGACCCGTTCACGCATTGTCCCCACGCTCGTGGGGGCGGCGGCGGCTCTCCTCATGAGCGTGCCCACCTTCGCCCGCGACGAGGCCGGTAATGCCTACCTGCTTCCCACCCCGGCAGCCATTCGAGATCTCGCGACGGCCGTCGGCGATGGCGTGCATGAGGCGGCGACCACCGTCGCGCCCGCCGCGATGAGTCGACCACTCGTGGCGCTGGTGATGGTGGGGGTATTCGCCGCCTTCCTGGTGGCGGAACACCTCGCGGTCTCTTGGCGGGCGGCCGCGGCCTCGGGCATCGTGCTCGTCGTGCCGTGGATACCCGCAGTGGCACTGCAGCACCGCGTCTCCACGTCGGCCCTCTTGGGTGCGATTGCGGCCTGGGTGCTGCTGCTCGCGCTCACCACCAAGCACACCGGGTCTTTCACTTCGCTGTCGCCCTGGGCGGCCGGTGCGGCCACCGTCACCACCATCGCGCTCGTGGCGGTCGTGGCTCCGACGGCTCTCGGTGCGAATGGCTGGGGAACGATCCCCCGCTTCGCAACCCCCGGCCAGCTGGATACGACGTCGCGCCTCAACTTGGCGCTCGACTTGCGGAACTCGCTCACGGCCAACAGCTCCGCACCCAAGATCGTTTACTTCACGTCCGGCAGAAGGCCCGATGCCCTCCGCCTGTACACGCTGATCGATTTCGATGGCTCGGCGTGGTCCCGCACTCAAGAGGATGCATCGTTGCGCATTCCGCTCGCCGACGAGGTGCAGTGGCCGTTGCCCGTCGCCACCTGGGGCGACAGAGAACTAGACCGAGTCAGCGTGCAAGTGCTCTCGCAGGCGGAGACGAACCTACCTCTCCCGCCAGTTCCGCGTTCCGTGACAGTGAACGGGGACTGGACCTACTCCCCCGTGCTCGACGAGGTCACCTCTGACACCGCGACCACGCAGGATCTCAGTTACGAATTCGAGGCAGACTTCAACTACTTCAGCGTCGAAGGACTGAGGGGCTTGGGGTCCGCGTCGGGACAGGACGCTCAGCTCGATCCTGGCTACCTCGCGATCGCCGATGCCATTGATCTGGACAACGTCCGCTCCGCCGCCCTTAAGGTCGTCGGCGACGCGTCCAGCCGATATGACCAGGCGGTGGCCCTGCAGGAGTTCCTCCGCAACACCCAAGACTTTACCTACGACACCTCGGTGACGCCGTCGGGCGATGACTCGGTGTCGGTGTTCCTCAAGAACCGTGAGGGCTACTGCGTGCAGTTCGCGTCGGCACTGGTCGTCATGGCACGCTCGCTCGGCATCCCCGCACGACTTGCGATCGGCTTCCTTCCGGGGGAACGAGGCGCCGACGGCGAGTCCGTGATCACGGGAGGCGACGCGCACGCGTGGCCCGAGTTGTACTTCGCCGGGGCCGGTTGGGTGCGCTTCGAACCGACGCCCGCCGTGCAGACGGGAGCGCGGCCGGCCTACGCCGACCCCGCAGGCGTGGATTCGCAGACTCCGTTCAACGACTTCTCCATTCCGCGGCAGGGGCCCACCATCGCGCCCAGCGCGGCGCCCGTGACGACCGGGATTCCTGGAGTGACCGAGGGGGCCAACGATTCCGCGGCGCCACCATGGTGGCTGTGGGCGGTCGTGGTCATGGTTCTCGCCGGCCTCGCGGCCGGGTGGCGAATGGTGCGGTCTCGCCACGTCGCCGCGGCGCGCGTCGACAATCCTGAACACGTGTGGACGTGGTTGCGCGAGCGACTTCCGCGCGAGCACTCATGGCCCGACAGCTTGACGCCCCACGAGAGCGAGGCGTCCTTGCGTCACAGCCTTTTCAAGGAGACGTTATTCCTGTCTCCGGACGCGGATCGCGCGCTGTCAGACGTGGTCGTTGCGGTGTCGGATCACCGGTACGCGCCCGAGGGCTCGACACAGTCGATCCAGGATCTGCGGGACAGCGCCCGCATCGTCGCCGACGAGATCGCGGCAACTGGGTCGAACGACGCTAGAGGTCGCCCTTCTCGCGCCGGCGTGCCAGACGTTCCTCGACGCGACGCATGAACGGCTCCTTGGCGGCCTGCTTCTTGGCCGCCTGAGTCGCGCCGCGACCGCTCGCCTTTGCGGCGGCGTGCTTGCGCGGCGTGAACATGGCCCACATCGCTGCGGCAAGCATCAACGCAAAACCGGCGATCCCCACGGGAATGATCTGAGCGACGGCGCCAACCAGGACCACGCCAAGACCGATCAACACGCCCAGCGCGCCGCCGACGATCCTGCCTCGCTGGCGATAGCCACGAGCCATCGTACGACCCAATTTGGGGTCAGTGCCGAGGTCGCGCTCTAATTGATCGAGCACGCGCTGCTCATACTCGGACAGCGGCATCATGACCTCCTTTGACCCTGGTCGTCACTCATAGTGTAAATCCGAACGGAACCGACTACTAGCCCACCGCTCAAGAAGGTGGCGTCCTACTAACGCCTCACGGCCTATCAGTTGTTCCCGTCGGCCGGACATTCGAGACATGACAAAGCCGCCGCTCCTTTGCAGGAACGGCGGCTCGTCGGAACGTGGCGACCCTTAGAGGGCGCGCACATCCTCTGCCTGCGGACCCTTGGGGCCCTGTGTCACTTCGAACTCGACGCGCTGCGCCTCGTTGAGGGACTTGAAACCATCGGTGATGATCGCGGAGTAGTGAACGAAGACGTCAGCGCCTCCACCGTCCTGCGCGATAAAGCCGTAGCCCTTTTCCGCGTTGAACCACTTAACGGAACCTTGTGCCATGCCTGTAATTCCTTGCCTTGAGATGCCCGGGACGGGAAGCGGGGCAACTTGCCGCGCTCGTCGCCGCAATGCCTTGTCCCGTGCCCCCAAAGAGGCAGGTCTTGCACACTACGTACTTGCAACCACGTCAATCATGCCATGGATTAGTCGTTTGGTGGGAAATCTCGGCGTTGTTGAGCAAGAAACTTTTCAAATTCCGCCCCAAGTTCGTCTGCCGTGGGCAGCGGTCCGTCCACTTCGATGCCGTCCCGACGGGCTGCCTGCATGGCCTCGTACTGCTCCTCGAGGGTCTCGACGAGGGCCTGGACCTCCTCGGATTCGGCCATCTGGCGCACAATTTCGGCCGACGCCGCCTCAGCTGCGCCGTCGAGCCGCGACGGATCCAGCGAGAGGCCGGTCAAGCCCTCGACCTGAGTCAACGCGTGCTGCGCGGCCTGAGGCAAGGCGGACTGCGCGACGTAATAGGGAACGTGTACCGCGACGTTGACGGCGTCGAGACCCCACTGGCCAAAACGGTACTCGAGCAAATTCTGGGCCGATGCTGGGACGTTGACGGTGCCAAACAGTCCGGGCGCGTCGGGCAACAGGTCTTGGCGAGTGCCGTGGGTCGTGGACGTGATCGGCTTGGTGTGGGGTACGCCCATGGGGATTCCGTGGGCGCCGACGGTGAGGCCGACACCCAGCCGTGCGACGGCCTCGCGGACCGACGAGATGTAGGCCTCCCAGCGGATATCGGGCTCGCTGCCATGCAGCATCAGGAAGGGCCTGTCCTCGACATCGCGCACCATGTCGATCGCGAGATACGGCTCGTCGTATGCGGTCCACTCGTTGATCGAGAAGGTCATCTCGGGCCGGCGTGAGCGGTAGTCGATCAGCTCGTCCACGTCGAACGTCACGAGTCGAACGGGTTCCGCAAGACCCAACACATGGTCGCGGACCAACTTGCCCACTTTTCCTGCATCCACAAAGCCGCGAAGCGATTGCAGCAGCACGGCATCGGAGCCCGATGCGGACGCCCATTGCTCCACACCGTCGTTGTCCCACGTCATGAGTGCCATGTCATCACTGTCGCACGCCGTCGCGCGCGAAGGGTGCGATATCGCGCCCCGCGAACGCCGAGTCATTTTCAACACGCTGCCGACATGGGAGGATGGTCTCTTGCCCACGGGAGTCGCGGGCCACGTGAAAGGGCGGTCATGCAGGACGAGTCCACCGTGACGGCGGTACCCGGTCTCGACGCAGAACAGAGTGTCGTCGACACTCTCTACGCCAGGCTCGACGCCATCCGGGACGAGGCCACCGCCCGCCTTGCCGAGGTGCGTCGCTCGGGTCCGTCCGGATCGCCACAGAACCGTTCCGAGCGCGACGCCTTCGCTTCGCTATACGAGGATCGCATCGCCCAGCTCGACGCGGTCGAGGACCGGCTGTGCTTCGGGCGCCTGGACATGGCCGGCGGCGAAAGGCTCTACGTGGGCCGCATCGGCCTGTCGGACCAAGACCACATTCCGCTGCTGACGGACTGGCGGGCCCCCGCCGTCACCCCTTTCTACGCCGCCACGGCCGCCCATCCGTCGGGCGTGATGAACCGCAGGCACCTCACCACTCAGGGACGCAAGGTCGTCGCCGTCGAGGACGACGTCCTGGATGTTGAGGCCCTGCGCGACTCCGGTCAGGATGCGTCGCTCGCGGGCGAGGGCGCCCTGCTGGCCGCGCTCGGCGCGCGCCGCACCGGCCGCATGGGTGACATCGTCGCCACCATCCAGTCCGAGCAGGACGCGGTGATTCGCGCGCCCCTGCAAGGAGCTCTTGTGGTCCAGGGTGGCCCCGGCACTGGCAAGACGGCCGTCGCTCTGCACCGCGCCGCGTACCTGCTGTACCACCACCGGGACCTGCTGGAGCGGCGCGGCGTGCTGCTCATCGGCCCCTCGACATCGTTCCTGCGGTACATCGACCACGTGTTGCCCTCGTTGGGCGAGACGGGCGCGGTCTCGACCACCCTGGAGGGACTGGTGCGCGGCATCGGCCCGACGGTGCGCGAGAGGGACGACGTGGCCGCGCTCAAGGGTCGCGCCGACATGGCGGGCGTGATTCGCTCGGCGGTCCGCGAACGCCAACGCGTGCCGCGCAAGGACCTCGAATTCCGTATCGACGGCCGCCCCGTCGTCATCAAGCGCTCCGATGTGCGCGAGGCCCAGTCGCGAGCGCGTCGCGACGGAAAGCCCTACAACGAGGCCCGCGCCACGTTCGCGAAGGAGATGATCAGCCGGCTCTCTCGCCAAGTGGCCGACTACCTGGGCCCGGAGACCGAGGAGTCGGATCGCCAAGAGATCGCCCGCGACTTGCGCGAGGACCGCGATATTCGCGTCGCCATCAACCTGTGTTGGCTGCCCGTCACTCCCGTGGAACTGCTGCGCGACCTGCTATCCAAGCGGCACTTGCTCGACACGTGTGCCTCGCGGCATTCCGTCGCCGAACGTGACTTGCTGTCCAGGAGCGCCGACGCGCCCCTCACCGACGCGGACGTGGCACTCCTGGACGAGGCGGCCGAACTTCTCGGGGATCTCCCGCACGGGGCGGCCCCCAAGCACGACCGCAAGGCCGAATTGCGCTACGCCAAAGAGGTCTTGGCCAACGTCGGCGGCGATGGCCTCGTGACGGCCGAGATGCTGGCCGACCGCATGCGGGCCCCCACGCTACGACGCTCCGTCGCCGAGCGCGCGTCCGAGGACCGTTCCTGGACCTACGGCCACGTGGTGGTTGACGAGGCGCAAGAACTCAGTCCGATGGCGTGGCGGATGCTGCTGCGACGTTGCCCGTCGCGGTCCTTCACCATCGTGGGAGACGTGGCACAGACGTCGTCCCCCGCGGGCACGCAGTGGTGGCCGGAGACGATGGACCCGCAATTCCAGGGTGGCTGGAACCTGCGCGAACTCACGATCAGTTACCGGATCCCCGCCTCGGTAGCGATCGAGGCTGAGAGTTTTGCGCGCGCGGCCGGACTGCCCGTCAGCGAGATGAGTGCGGCGCGGGAGGTCGACGATGCCGTCGCGACCATCGAGGTGACCCACCCGGGCGACGTAGTGGACCGCGTGGCCTCAGCAGCGGCCGACGAGGTGAGCTCCTTCGCGGAGCGCGGGGGCGGCCTTGTCGCCATCATCGCCCCCACCGACATGGTCGACGCGCTGACCGCGGTGGCCCCGTCGGGCGTGGAGGTCTTGTCGGCACGCGACGCCAAGGGTCTCGAGTACGACGCCGTGGTCATTGCCGACCCCGCCGCGGTTGGCCTCGTGGCCCAGGACCTCTACGTGGCTCTCACGCGCCCCACGCGCAGGCTGGTGCTCGTGCACCACGGTTCGCTCCCCACGGGACTGACCGCTCACTAGCGGTCTTCCAGCCGTGTGGCGCCAGGTCTGCTGGCCGCGTTCCCGTGGCAGCACCAAGTTGGTAAACGCGTCACAAGTGCGAGATCATGTCGTCCGTGCGCGCACTCCTCCTCGAAACACTTCATCCCCAGTCCACCGACATCCTCAACGCCGCTGACATCGCGGTTGACAACCGCGCAGGCGCGCTCGATGAAGACGAACTCATTGAAGCCCTGCAAGGCGTCCACCTCCTTGGACTCCGCTCCAAGACTCACGTCACCGAACGCGTCTTGAGGGAGGCCACCGACCTCATCGCGATCGGCGCCTTCTCGATCGGCACCAACCAGATCGACCTCGCCGCCGCCGCCCGCTTGGGCATCGCGGTGTTCAACGCCCCGTTCTCGAACACGCGGTCCGTGGTGGAGATGGCCCTGTCCGAGATGATCTCGCTGACGCGCCGTCTTCCCGAGCACAACCGGCAGATGCACGCCGGCGTGTGGTCAAAATCCGCCATCGGCGCCCACGAAATTCGCGGACGCACGCTCGGCATCGTCGGCTACGGCAACATCGGCTCACAGCTGTCCGTGATCGCGGAAGCCCTCGGCATGAACGTGATCTTCTTCGACAATGCGGAGAAGTTAGCGCTCGGCAACGCCACCAAGATGCCGACGCTGGAGTCGCTGCTGAACGAGGCCGACATCGTCACCCTCCACGTCGACGGCCGCTCCGGCAACTCGGGCTTCTTTGGCCCCGACCAGTTCGCCGCGATGAAGCCCGGGGCGCTGTTCCTCAACCTGTCGCGCGGATTTATCGTCGACATCGAAGGGTTGAAGACGGGCCTCGCTTCCGGCCACATCGGCGGCGCGGCGATCGACGTTTACCCCGTCGAGCCCAAGACCAAGGGCGACCCGTTCTCCTCACCACTTCAGAACACCCCGAATGTAATCCTTACCCCGCACATCGGCGGCTCGACCGAAGAGGCACAGCGCGACATCGGCATCTTTGTCGCCACTCGCCTGCGGGACTTCGTCCACAGCGGCTCCACGTCGCTGTCCGTCAACCTTCCCAACCTGTCGCTCGAATTGCAGCAGGGCTCCCACCGGATCGTGCACCTGCACATCAACACGCCTGGCGTGCTCGCCGCCGTGAACCACGTATTCGCCGAGCACGGCGTGAACATTGAGGCACAAATGCTGGCCACTCGAGGAGAACTGGGTTACGTGGTGACCGACGTCTCGGCTGGGCTCACGGACGACGCAGTCGAAGCCCTGTCCGACATGCAGGCGACTGTTCGCCTGCGGGTGCTGTCATAAACGCGGGCGGGGTACCTTTCGCGGACCTGGGCCTGCCCGACGAGCTGCTGCACACGCTCGCTCGCTTTGAACTGACCACCGCGTTCCCCATCCAGTCGGCGACGATCGCCGATGCCCTGGCCGGGCGTGACGTGCTGGGCAAGGCACGCACCGGTTCCGGCAAGACGCTCGCGTTTGGCCTGCCGATGCTCGCCCGGTTGGCGGGTTCCGAGAGGCCCGGACCGCGTCGTCCCCTCGCGCTGATCCTGGTACCCACCCGCGAACTCGCGATGCAGGTGGGCGACGCCCTTGAGCCGTACACCCACGCCATGGGCCTATCGATTCGGCTGATCGCCGGCGGGCTGTCCATGTCCAAGCAGATCATGTCGCTCGAGCGCGGAGTGCACGTGCTGGTGGCGACCCCCGGACGCTTGAGCGACCTCATGCGCCGTGGCAACGCTGACCTCAGCCAGGTGCGGATCACCGTGCTGGACGAGGCCGACCACATGGCCGAGATGGGCTTCGCCGAGGAGATCACCGAGATTCTCGACAAGACGTCGCCCGATGCGCAGCGGTTGCTGTTCTCGGCCACTCTTGACGGCGTGGTCGACACCCTTGTCGCGCGTTTCATGACCAATCCGGTGATGCACGATGTCACCGACGGAAACGTGGCCCCGAGTCAGCGCCACGTGGTGCTGTCCGTGCCGCCGCACGAGAAGTACCGGATGGCGACCCGTATCGCCGCGCGCGAGGGACGCACGCTGTGCTTCGTGCGCACCAAGCTGGCCGCCGACCGCGTCGCGGCCGACATGCGCTCCCAGGGAGTGCTCGCCGTCGCGCTGCATGGCGATCGCGCCCAGAACGAACGCAACCTCGCCATGACGGAGTTCCGCGCCGGGCGCCTTCCCGTGCTCGTCGCTACCGACGTCGCGGCGCGTGGAATTCACGTTGACGCCGTCGACCTGGTGTTGCAGATCGACCCGCCGGCCGACTATCGCGACTACACCCACCGCGCCGGCCGCACCGGGCGCGCCGGAGCCGACGGCCTGGCCGTCCTGCTGTCGCTTCCCCACCAGCGCAACGCGGTGCAGCGGATCCTCGAAAACGCGAACATTACCGCAGAGGACGAGTCGTTCCGCACGATCGACGCGATGGCCCTGCAGCGCATCGACCAACTCACCGGCGCCCGCGAACCCACCGGTGGCTGGGTTGACGAACCGCTCCCCCCTGCCCGCAGCGACAAGCGCGGAAGCCGCGGGCGTCCCGACCGTCAAGGCGGCCGTGGTGACCGCCAGGGCGGGCGCGTGGAACGACGCCCCTCCCGTCCCATCGGTCGACGCGATGAGTCTTCCGCAGGACGCGACCAGATGACGGCGCGCGAACGCGAGTTGGCGGAGCGCGAACGGTCTCTCGCAGAGCGCGAACGCAGGCTCGCACAGGCGGAGGCCTCGCAGTCCGCGGCCTCGGCCGCGCCCGCTTCGGCGCGATCCGACGAGCGCCGGTCGGCTCCACCGCGCAAGACCTTTGATCGCGACGACAAGCGTCCGCCGCGCAAGACCTTTGATCGCGATGACAAGCGTCCTACCAGGGACGACACGCGTCCGTCTTACAATGATCGGCGTCCAGCGAGGGACGACAAGCGCCCCGCTCGCGATGATGCGCGACCGGCGTGGAAGGACTCCCGACCGCCGCGCGATGATCGCGGCGGCGCCCGAAGTGGCAGCGCGCCGCGCTGGGCAGACAAGCGTGGCGGCGACGACGCGCGGGCTCCCCGGGACGACTCACGCGGCGACCGTGGTGAGCGTCCCGCGTACCGCGGCAAGACCGACCGTGCACGCCCGCCACGCGATGACCGCGGCGGCGCCCGCGGCGGCGGTGCTCCGCGCTGGGCAGACAAGGGTGCGCGCGATGACACGCGCGCACCCCGGGACGACTCACGCGGCGACCGTGGTGAGCGCCCCGCGTACCGCGGCAAGCCTGACAGCGCGCGTGGCGATCGCCCCGGCTACTCGCGGCCCCCGACGGGCGACCGCAAGGCCGCCGGTGACGGCTCGCCCACGCGATGGTCTGACAAGCCAGGCCTCCGTCGTGGCTCTCAACCGACGCGCGCCGAACGGCGTGAACGTGAGTTCGCACCCCGCGAAAGCGAGGCGAAGAAGCGCTTTGGTGATGACTTCGACCCCGAGCGGACGCCTCGCAAGCCCCGGGCCAAGAAGAGCAAGGACGGCAAGGGTTCTCAGGGCGGCGATGCAGGTTCCTCGCGTCGGGGCAAGCCTCGCGTGAAGGGTCCAGGCAAGACGGCTGGACCCAAGAAGCCCAAGCGCGGCTAGCGCGCGTTGGGGCTACTGCACTAGCGGGCCAGCGCGCGTTCGGGCGCGCGGACTCGCGACCCTGCTGCCCGTCTACTCGGCGCTGCCCGGGTCGTCCTCTGACGTCACTACACCGGTGTGGCCCTCTTCTCGCAGCCCAGCGATGGCCTGATCGAAGTCCTCGAGCGACTGGAAGGCCTGGTAGACGCTCGCGAACCTGAGGTAGGCGATCTCGTCGAGCTCGCGGAGCGGCGGGAGAATCGCGAGGCCGATCTCGAGCGCGTCGATTTCGGCCTGGCCGGATTCCCGGATCGACTCTTCGACTCTCTGCGCGAGCAGCGCGAGGTCGTCGTCGGACACAGGGCGTCCCTGGCATGCCTTGCGCACGCCGGAGATGATCTTGCCGCGCGAGAAGGGCTCCACCACTCCGGATCGCTTCACCACGGACAGCGAGAAGGTTTCGATCGTGGAGAACCGTCGCCCGCAACTGGGGCATTGGCGTCGCCTACGAATTGCTGAGCCATCGTCGGCCGTGCGGGAATCGATCACGCGTGAATCCGCGTGCCTGCAAAATGGGCAGTGCATGCCACTACTGTGCCACGTCGCGGTGTCATTCCCCATCGCAGCGCCTTGAGGCATCCGCGAGGGCACGGCGCTATCCGTAGATGGGGACGATCAGCTGGTCGCCGCTGTGAATCGTGGAGGAGTCCATCACGTTCATAATCTTGAGCGTCGCGACAGTGTCGCGCACGTTGCGGTCCGGCGGGGTGATCGACTGGGCGATGGACCACAGCGTCTCTCCCTGCGCCACCACGTAGGTGTCGCTGGCGGCGGGTGCACCGGCTTCCTGCGCGAAGGCCTGCGGAGCGACGATGAGCGCGACGGCGGCGAGCACCGTGGCTGCCACCCAACGGCGGGCCCGCACTGCGGGGGTGTTCACCATGTGGATTGTCATCTCAGTTCCTCCTTCGAACACTTGTTCGTCGAACGTGTGTTCTATTTCTAGCACGTGTGGCCGACACGCCGCAAGGAAAACTCGAACATATGTTTGATTTCTTGCCTTGCGTGCCCTACCGTCGAGAACAAGAAGACCACCGGGGTCTGACATCGACCCCGGCACACAGGACACCGGCCGGGGAGGCACCATGTCAGGCGATGAGCAGGACGCCACCATCCACGAGTTCCCCATGCCGGGGGGCGCAGTGACGGATCGTCAGCGACGCATCCTTGAGGCAATCCGGGACTCCGTGGCGACGCGCGGCTATCCGCCGTCGATGCGCGAGATTGGTGAGGTCGTCGGCCTCACGTCCAGTTCCTCGGTCAAGCACCAGCTCACCGCGCTCCAGACCAAGGGCTACCTGCGTCAAGACCCGCATCGTCCCCGCGCCCTTGAAGTGGTGTTGCCGGAAGAGTTCGCCGATGCGCCGTCCGCGCCCACTCCCGCACGCGACACGGACAACGACCGCGTGGTCGACGTTCCGCTCGTGGGCCGCATTGCCGCCGGTGGGCCGATCCTCGCGGATCAGCAGGTCGAAGACGTCTTCTCACTCCCCCGTCAGCTCACGGGCGACGGCGACCTGTTCATGCTCAACGTGTCCGGCGATTCGATGATCGATGCCGCGATCTGCGACGGCGACTGGGTGGTGGTACGCCGGCAGAACACCGCCGAGAACGGCGACATCGTGGCCGCGCTGTTGGATGACGAGGCGACGGTCAAGACGCTACGGCGCAAGGACGGTCAGGTGTGGCTCATGCCCCACAACCCCGCGTACACGCCCATTGACGGCACGCACGCCCGCATCATGGGCAAAGTCGTGTCGGTGATGCGCCGGGTGTAACCCGGGGCATCCGATGAGCACAGCGCGCCGGGTCTAGGCGCCCAACTTTACGACTTGCGCCAGCCGTCCTGCCAGTGAAAGCCGCCCTTGATGGCCTGGCCCATGGCCTGCATCGCATTCGCGATGGTGGTCTGATAGATCCGCGACTCGTCCGACGTGGCATCGGCAGCCATGGCGCGACTCGACTTCTCGTAATGCTGCAGGTACTCGGCAAAGCGCTCGCGCTCGGCGAGCTGCCCGCTCACAAACTCCTCGGACGGAACGTCGTTTGATCCAAGATTGGTCATCAGTCGGCTACCTCCGGCTCAAGGGTACGAGACGCCTCGGCGTCCAGGCGACGCAGCGCGCCAAGGACGGCCTCTCGATCAGTGGTGACCCACATCGGCGGCAGGGAGCGCGTGAGGAATCCGCGGTAGCCGGCCGTGGCCAGGCGGGGGTCCAACACGGCGACGACGCCCTTGTCGGTGCCGTTGCGGATCAGCCGACCGGCGCCCTGCGCCAGCAACAGCGCCGCGTGGGTGGCGCTCACCGCCAGGAAGCCGTTGCCTCCCGCGCGCCCCACGGCCTCGGTGCGCGCCTGGGAGATGGGTTCGTCGGGGCGTGGGAACGGAATGCGGTCGATGACGACCAGGCTGGCCGTCGCCCCTGGTACATCCACGCCCTGCCACAGCGTCGTCGATCCGAAGAGGCACGCGCGCGGGTCCTCGCGGAACTGGCGCACGAGCGTGGAGACCTGGTCGTCCTTTTGGTACAGCACGGGCAAGTCGAGGCGTTCGCGCATCGCCTCCGTCGCGGCCAGGGCGGCACGATGCGAGGAGAACAGTCCGAGGGTGCGGCCTCCGGCGGCGCCGATGAGCGCCTCGAGCTCGTCCAGGGCCTCGGGCGAGATGCCTCCCATGCCAGGCCGGGGAAGTTGGGCCGCGACGTACAGGATGCCCTGAGTCGCGTAGTCGAACGGGCTGCCCGCGTCCAGGGTGACGGGCTCGTGGACGCCCAGGTGGCGCGCCACGGCCTCGAAGCCGCCGCCGAGTGCAAGCGTCGCGGAAGTGAACACCGAAGGCTTCTCCCCCACCAGGCGGTCGCCGATGACGCCCGCGACGTCCAGCGGCGCCGCCAGGATGCGCTCGGGGGTGGTGGCGTCGTAGTCGCCGTCCGCGGACGCGAGCCAGACCACATAGTGGCCGGGGTCGGCCTGGAGCTCCTCGCACACGTCCACCACTTCGGTCAGCGCGGCCGATGCCATCTTGGCCCCGGCGCCGGCCTCGCGGGCTCCGCCGGACTCCTTGGTGATCTTGGTGACGGCGCTCAGGGCGTCGCGCGCGCCGGACCGCAGCAACTCGATGGCGGCCGCGAGTTCCTCGGACGGGCCCAGGCGTAGGCGACCCACCGTTTCGGTCGCCAACGCGGCATCGAGGGCCCGTGCGCCGGTGTCCAGGTGGGCCGTGGAGACGCCGACGCGTCGCGCCCGGCGGCCGGCCCTGTCGATCGCGCGCACGGTGAGCTCGTGGGTTGCGGAGGAGGTGATGCGGCTGACGAGCTCGTGCGCCTCGTCCACGATCAGGGCGTCGTGCTCGCCCAGGATGTCGTGGCTCGTGGCCTGCACGCCCAGCACTGCGTGGTTGGTGACCACGATGTGAGCACTGGAGGCCTCCTCGCGGGCCTTTTGGGAGAAGCACTCGGACGCCATGGGGCACGTGCTCTCGAGGCATTCGCGCCCGTTGACGGACACCTGTGCCCACGCGCGGCCGGTCACGCCCGGCACGAGGTCGTCGCGGTCGCCCGTGTCGGTCTCCTCGGCCCATGCGTTGAGCCGGACCACCTCGCGGCCCAGGTCCGACGTCGGCCCCAGCGGCAGCCCGAACTCGTCGTCGTCGCCGCCCTCGTAGCCGCCGGACATCTTGTGCACGCACAGGTAGTTGCTGCGGCCCTTGAACAGGGCGCTCCGCGCGCGCTCGCCCAACACCGGCTCGAGCGCGTCGATCACGGCGGGAAGGTCCTTGGAGAACACCTGGCGCTGGAGGGCGAGGGTGGCTGTCGAGACGACGATGCGCTCGTTGGCCTGCACGGCGCGCGCGACCGCGGGTACCAGGTATGCCAGGGACTTTCCGGTGCCGGTGCCGGCCTGGACCAGCAGGTGCTCGCCCCCGGCCAGCGCGGATTCGACGGCCTGGGCCATCGCCTCTTGGCCCTCGCGGCGCTCGCCGCCCATCGCGGCGACGACGCTCGCCAGCAGCTCGGCGGCGCCAGCGTCGGCCGTGGGTGACTTGGGTGACGGCGCCTTGGTCGTCTTCGTTGCCTTGGTTGCCTTAGCCGCCTTGAGCAACGGCGCCTTGGTCGGCGTGGTCGCCTTGGCCGCCTTCGCAGCGGTCACGAGGCGTCCGACGCGGCCTCGAGAATGCGCGCGGCGAGCGCGTCGGAGACGTCGGCGACCAGGTGGTAGCCGTCGCCTTCGTGGTTCTCGCTCAGCACCTCTCCCTCACGGTGGGCCTCGTTGACGAGGTCGCCGCGCGAGAACGGCAGCGTGACGTCCACGTGCATGGGCGGGCGCGGCAGCATGCGGCCGATGGTGTCGAGCAGTTCGTCGATGCCCTGGCCGGTGAGCGCGGACACCTCGATGTGGGGTTCGCGGCGTCCGCGCAGGCGCAGCAGCGTCTCCTCGTCGGCGGCGTCGACCTTGTTAAAGACAAGCAACTCGGCCACGTCGTTGGCGCCTGGGACGTCGGCAAGGACGGTGTGAACGGCCGAGATCTGGCCCTCGGGGTCGGGATGGGCGGCGTCGACCACGTGGAGCACCAGGTCCGCGTGCGCGACCTCTTCGAGCGTGGACTGGAAGGCGGCCACCAGCTGGTGGGGTAGGTTCTTCACGAAGCCCACGGTGTCGGACACGGTGATGTCGCGGCCGTCGGGGGTCTGGGTGCGGCGCACCGTGGGGTCCAGCGTGGCGAATAGTGAGTTGTGCACCAACACGCCCGCTCCCGTGATGCGGTTGAGCAGGGACGACTTGCCGGCGTTGGTGTAGCCGACGATCGCGACGTTGGGCATGCCCAGCCGGCTCTCGCGGCGCACATCGCGCGCGGGCCCCATGGCCTTGATCTGACGCCGAAGGATCGCCATGCGGGTGTGGATGTGGCGGCGGTCCAGCTCGATCTTGGTCTCGCCCGGTCCGCGCGAGCCCATGCCGGCCGCGGCGCCGCCGACCTGGCCACCGGCCTGGCGGGACATCGAGTCACCCCAACCACGCAGGCGCGGCAGCAGGTACTCGAGTTGGGCCAACTCGACCTGCGCCTTCCCCTCCTTGGACTTGGCGTGCTGCGCGAAGATGTCCAAAATCAGCGCGGTGCGGTCGATCACCTTGACCTTGACCACGTCCTCGAGGGCGCGACGCTGGCTGGGCTGGAGCTCGTCGTTCACGACGACGGTGTCCGCGCCGTTGGCTTTCACGACGTCCCGAAGTTCGATGGCCTTGCCCTTGCCGATGTACGTGGCAGGGTCGGGCTTGGGCCTGCGCTGGAGCATGCCGTCGAGCACCTCCGAGCCCGCGGTCTCCGCCAAGGCGGCGAGTTCGCGCAGGGAGATCTCGGCGTCCAGCGCGGTGCCGTGAGACCACTGGCCCACGAGCACCACCCGCTCGAGGCGCAGCTGCCGGTACTCGACCTCGGTGACGTCCTCGAGCTCGGTGGACAGGCTTCCCACGCGCCGGAGGCCGTCGCGCTGCTCGCGCTCGAACTGGTCGCCGTCGTAGTCGGTGCGGCCGGTCTCGGTCGCGCTCACGGCCGTGCCGGAGCGCGACAGCACCCGGTCGATCACGGATTCGACCGAGGTGGGCGACGGCGCGGCGTCGGTGGACTCGTCAAGGGGTTCAGTCATGAGGTACCTAGTGTCTCATTGGGGCCGAGGCCCCGTGGGCGCGCACTACGCTTCTTGCCGTGGAGCACTATTTTTCGGCGAAGCCCGCATCGGCCGATGAGCGGCGTCAGATCAGTGTGACCCTGGACGGCCGCGCTTTCTCCCTCGAGACCGCTCCCGGTGTGTTCTCGCCAGGCCATGTCGACCTGGGCACGACGGTGCTGCTCGACACCGTGGGCGCTCCCCCGTCTGGCGAGGTGCTGGACCTGGGCTGCGGCTGGGGTCCCATCACGCTCACGGCGGCGTTACGCGAGCCTGGTGCCCGGGTCACCGCGCTGGACGTCAATGAGCGCGCCATGGACCTGCTGCGGCTCAATGTGGCCCGCGTGAAGGCGTCGGCCCCGGACCTGGCGCCCATTTCCGTGGTGACCGCCGAGGACGTACCCGCCGAGGCCCGCTTCGACGCGATCTGGTCCAACCCGCCCATCCGCATCGGCAAGCAGGCTCTGCACGAGCTGCTGTCCGCATGGCTGCCGCGCCTGGTCCCAGGCGGCGAGGCCTGGCTGGTGGTGCAACGCCACCTGGGAGCCGACTCGCTGGCGCGCTGGATCTCAGAGCAGTCGGACGATGCCGGGGCCCCGTGGGGCGAGATCGAGAAGGTCCGCTCGGCCAAGGGCTTCAGGGTGCTGCGGTTGGTACGCGGCAAATAACCTCTCGAGCGGGTCGCAACACGGTCAGGCACAGCTACCGGGGTCCGAACTGAACACGTCTCAAGTCAGCGCCGTCGTCACGTCGTTCACCATGCGTGACGCCATCCGCCCCACACCCATTGACACTTGTATTAAACGAGCCTTATGCTTCATCTATGCGAAGTGAAGGCCCGGCAGTGGCGCCCTTTCTGCGGTCAGACAACCAGGCTCGCATCTTGGCCGAGATCCTGCTCACCGACCGCGAGCAGACGCTGTCCGAGATCGCGCACGCCACCCTGGTGCCCCTGCCAACGGTCCAGCGGGAAGTCGATCGGCTCACGCAAGCGGGCATCACCAGGTCGCGCAAGCAGGGCCGCAACCGGCTCGTGTCCGCCGACACTACATACCCCCTCATGTCTCCGTTGACCCAGATCATCGCCGCCAGTTACGGACCCACACCCCTCCTCCAGGAGGCCTTCGGCGACCTAGAAGGGCTCGAACATCTGCTCATCTTCGGTTCCTGGGCCTCACGCCTGTCCGGCATCCACGGACCGTTCCCGGGCGACGTCGACGTGCTCCTCGTCGGCGCCGATGTGTCCAAACTTGACGCCTACCGCAGGGCGGAGTCAGCGCGCGCACGCATCGGCCGCGAGGTGAACCCCACCGTCGTCTCCCCCGAACGCTGGGCCAGCGCAGACGACGGCTTCATCCAAGAGATCAAGTCCCAACCCTTCATCGAACTTGAGGTGACCCTTGGCCCGTGACGAATCTTCCACCGCGTTCACCCCAGGCATGCCGTGGAGCCGAGGACGCGACCAGGTGCTCCGCCTGATCGCCGAGGGGCGCGTCGCATCGGTCACGCCCGACGGCGCCCTCGCACAACGCATCCTCGAACGCGCCACCGGAAGCCTACGCGCCGCGACGACCCTCCAAGAGGCCGGAATCGGCGCCGATGCCTTCGAAAAGGCCTACAGCGCCGCCCGCCTCACCGCATCCGCACTCCTCGAGCACTAACCTCGCGCTTTCGCGGTGGGGTGGTGTGAGGTTGTGTCGGTGACCTGAAAAGTGCCCCTGACCTGGGAGAATGTGGATTGTTGAAGACCACATCAGACCAGTTCGAGGAGCACCTTCCAGGTGAAGA
>Ga0209347_1000729_pt1 | contig 71192 bp, 62 predicted proteins | sample AutmiccommuBRH23_FD_187382 | JGI IMG/M metagenome (GOLD analysis project Ga0209347, IMG submission 187382) | Deep subsurface microbial communities from Mt. Terri, Switzerland - Autotrophic microbial communities BRH/23 (SPAdes) (version 2) | ecosystem: Environmental > Aquatic > Deep subsurface >... | reverse complement strand
GCTTCGAGACTCGGGCGCGACGGCGTTGCCGTCGGCCCGCGACCTCAGCGAACGGGGAGGGTGACGGCTTCGAGACTCGGGCGCGACGGCGTTGCCGTCGGCCCGCGACCTCAGCGAACGGGGAGGCGGCGGCTTCGCGACTCGGGCGCGACGGCGTTGCCGCCGGCCCGCGACCTCAGCGAACGGTGGCCCGCGACCTCAGCGAACGGTCGCCAGCAACGCCTCCTCGGCCTCCTTCGTCCACACGCCGTTGTTCAACAGCGCCGCGACATCGGGCAGCTTCTCGGGCATGTCCACCAGCCTCGTCAGCGGGAGGTCGTGCAGCGACGGGTATACCATGATCTTTCCGCCCGACGTGCGGTTCATCACCGACTCGATGGCGTCGCGGAACCCGGCCATGCCGGTGACCGCGTCGAGCGAGATGTGGGTGTCGATGATCCCCTCCTCGATCTTCCGCAGCACGGTGCGCATGTCCGACACGTCCGAGCCGGACGTGCCCAGCATGAAGATGCGCCGCTCGATGATGCCCTGCAGGTCGAACGAGCCGGTCGTGCCCGCCGGAATGCCGGCGAACGCGTTGATGATCGCGCCCTCGGCCGCGAGGTCCACGGCCTGCGCCACCAGCGCGGGCACCGGAACCATGCACGAGAGGTGCGTGTAGCCGGGCTCCAGCTTGGTGGTGCCGGTGTTGATGATGCTGAGCTCGATGCCGTTCTTCTCCGCCACCGGACGCGTCAGCGACTCGAGGTGCGCCAGGCGGTCGTCGCTCAGGTCGGTGCCGGCCACCGAGATGCCCGCGATCCCCGAGGTCAGCGCACGGATGGTGTGCATCTGGCCCATGGGGCCGGCGGCGCCGATGATGGTCACCTTGTCGCCCTCGCGGATCTCGCCGTTGGCGGGGATCCAGGCGTAGCCGTCGGCCGGGTCCGATCCAGTGGTGCCGCAGAAGCGGATGAAGTCGTAGTGGACGCGGCCGATGTCGAGCTTGACCGGGCCGTCGATGCGCTCGCCGTCGAGCACCACGCACAGCACGCCGCGCATGCCGAGCAGCCCGCCCAGGTGCTCGAGGACGGCCACATCCGAGCCGCGGTAGATGATGTCGTCGAACGCGTTGCCCGCGAGGGTCTCGACGTCGCCCGGCTCGAGCCTCACGATCTCGGCAGGCTCATTCGACGCGACGAGCGCATCCAGCCCGGCCACCTCGACATCGCCCACCACCAGCATCCGGCCCCCCGCCTTGGGATGGTTGCGCTCCGCCCACGCGTAGGACCCCTCGACGGTGGCCCAGGGCTCGATGAGGCCGACGGCGGCCGCGGACGGGCCGTCGGAGACGTGGATGAGGAACTTCTCCCCGTCCGGCGCCACGACGCAGCGCTCGTCGACGACGACGTACTCCTGCAGCGCGCCGTCGAAGTTGTAGCCGAACGCGCCGTTCGACTTGGGCGTCTTGAGGTGCTTCCAGTCGGCCTGCACGAGCACCCGGTCGCCGACGGCGAAGTGGGTCACCTGGTCGCCGACGGCGACGATGCGGGCCACCGGCTCGTGCCCGGGAACCACCGGCGCGGCGCCGGGGTGGTAACTCGGGATCTCGGCGAGCGCGTCCAGATCGATGCCGGAGACGACGTCGGCCTTGCGCGGGTGGGAGTCGAACGCGTGGAGCAGCTTGGTGTCGCTGAAGCAGATGCCGCAGGCCTCCACCTTGAGCAGCAGCTGAGTGGGGCCGACGGGGTCGACCGCCTTGCTCTCGTTGTGGATGAACTCATCCACCCCGGTGATCTGGATGGCGTGCTGCGTGGCCGGGATCTCCGTCACTGCTACTCCTTCGTGGCGCATGGCTCGGGCTTGTCGACACTGAATCTATGCCCGTCGCCACCGCGTGAGAAGCTATCGGCAGACGATTGGGCATCTGCCCACGGCGGCGGGTGCCGCCGGAGGCGACGAGGAGGCGCGCGTGGTACTCACTCCCGGGGCCGGGGACCTCGACCTGGCCGTGCGCGCTGCGTGGCTCTACTACGAGGACGGCCTGACCCAGGCCCAGGTGGCGGCGCGGCTGTTCGTGTCGCGGCAGACCGTAGGACGGCTGCTGGAGACGGCGCGTCAGCAGGGCATCGTGCGGATCGAGATGGACGCCAACTACCTCGCGGCGCTCGGCCTCGCCAACGCGCTGCGTGACCGCACCCCGCTCACCGACGCCGTCGTCGTCCCGACCCTGGGCGGCACCCTCACCAGAGAGCGCACCAACGAGCGGGTGGCGGCGGCCCTGGCCGCCTACGTCCGCCGTTTCCTGCGCCCGGGAGTGGTGGTGGGCGTGGGCTGGGCGGACACCGTCGCGCGGGCGCTGACGATGCTGTCGGCGGAGTCGCTGGAAGGGGTGACCCTGGCGTCGGCGGCCGGCACGATCGACAACGTGGCCCAACTGGTCTCGGAGAACCCGACGGCGGTGCGCCGCCTGCGCACCGTCCCGTCCCCGCTGTTCGTGTCCAGCGTCGAGCTGGCGGAGTCGCTGCTCGCGGAGGACACCGTCGCGACCGTGTTCGAGCTGGCGCGCAGCGCCACCCTCACCCTCACCGGCGTGGGGGCCGTGCGGCCGGGCGGCTCCGCGGTGCGCACCGGCATGGTGACCGACGACGACGTCGCGGCCTACGCCGCCGCAGGGGCGGTGGGCGACATGATCGGCCAGTGGTTCGGCCGCCGGGGCGAGATCATCGACGGCCCGGTCTCCGGCCGCGCAGTCACCCTGGGCCTCGACGCGCTGCGGGCGCTGCCGAACGTCGTCGGGGTGGCCGCGGGTGAGGACAAGATCGACGCCATCAGGGGCGCCATCGCGGGCCGCTACCTCGACGTGCTGGTCACCGACGAGCCGACGGCGCAGGCCCTCCTCGGCCGCTGATACGCACCTGTGCGTATTCCGCAGACCCCCCGGCTGGGGGAGCGTGGTGCCATGCCCGGACAGCGGGCCCGACACGAGAGGGGAGCGCACCCATGAGCGCGAAGCGGATATGGCTGAAGATGGCGGCTGCGAGCAGCGTCGTCCTGCTGGGGACCACCACGGTTGCCTCGGCGCACCACTGTTACAAGGACCAATGGGCAGACGCCGCCTACCAGCACCACCTGGCGGGAGGGACCGCGTGGGTGTCGCTGAGCGACATGGGCGCTGAGTTCCTCATCCCCGACCACCTCAAGGAGGCCTGCGGCTGGGCTGCCGACACCGCGGTTCAGGACTTCATGGAGGCAGAGGGCCTCGAGCAGGAGCCCCTGATCCACTCCAATGCGGTCACCGGCGGCGGCGCATACGCCAAGGGCAAGGCGCCCAAGCCGTTCAGCTACCTCACTGAGGCGCAGTTCGGCTCGCTGACGGAATCGCTCCTGGGCTACGTGGCCGAGTGCGCGTCAGAGCTGCCGGACTGACCTGATGGGATGGGGCCGGGGAGCCATCCCCGCCCCTGCGCCCGTAGCACCGCCGTCAGCCTGTCCGCCGCGCCCAACTTCCGGTACAGGTGCTCCAGGTGCTTGTGGACCGTCCGCTTGGAAACTGCGAGCCGGGTGGCGATGGCCTGGGCCGTGAGCCCGTCGGCCAGCAGTTGCAGCACCACCCGCTCCCGGGGCGTCAGGGGGCACACCTCCTCCGTTTCTCCGACGGTGGCGAGGGCCGCGACGTGGCGGTCGAGGGCCCGCAGCAGGGGCTGGAACACCGCCATCGTCTCGACGGCGCGCTGGGTGATCGGGTGGTCGGAGACCAGCACCCAGCCTGTATACGGGGAGGACGCGCTGATGGGGTCGAGCGGCACGCTGAGCTGGTGAACGCTGAGCCCGAGCCGTTCGATGACGCCCATCGTGGAGGGGAGGAGCCCGAGTCCGGCGCGCATGGCGTCCACCATCAGAGCAGGCGTAGCTGAGCCGACCCGGGCATGGAAGCGCGTGAGCGGATGCAGTGCAAGGTCCGCGGGGGTGGGCAGGAGGTGTGGCGGCGGCGCTGGCGGGGCGCCGTCGACGAAGAAGCTCACCGAACGGCGGGTGAAACTCACCCGCGACACGATGTCGGTGCCGGTCGCGTCGCAGAGAGCCTCAGCCAGCCGTGTGCGTGCGATACCCGCTGCCGGCGCCTCCAGGACGTCCGCCGCCGCTCTGACCAGCACCTGGGTCGAGTCCATGGTTCAGCCTGCCACCTGATCCACCGCATGTCGAGACCCTTGTCAGGTCAATGGGGTGCCTCGACCCTTCCGCGGCCCGGACCCGAAACCAGGCGTCAGGGGTGGTGCAGCGGACCCGAGCCGTTTGCCGCCCAGGCGGCGAGGTCCCGGAGGAGGTCGCGGTGCCCGGCGGAGTCGTAGGATCGCTCGTCGTGCCCGAGGAGGTCGACGGCGACCCGCGCGGCGCCGTGCCGGCGGATCCAGGCGGTGGGCTCGGGGCCGTTGGGGCCGGCGTGAGTGGCCACGACGTGGCGCCGACCCACGAACTGCAGGCTGAGGTAGCGCTCGTCCTCCACCCGGAACTCGCTGGGCTGGCCGTCCTCCTCGATCGGGATGCGCCGGATGGTCGCCGTGTCCAGCGGGGGGTGCCAGGACCGCTCGGGTACCCAGATGGCGCCGACGGCGGCAGCCCAGTCCGGATAGTCGCGCAGGCTCGCCACCGCGATGTGGACCGCCAGCACACCGATGCCGCGGCCGAGGGCGGCGGCCAGCCCTGCAGGCCCGGGGGCATCCGGAGGGAGGCGGTGGTCGGTGTCCGCCCACGGGTCACCGGCATTGACCACCAGCAGGTCCACGCCGTCGAGGCTGGTCATGGCGTGGTCGACGTCGTGGTCAACCTCGACGACGAAGCCGGCCTCTGTGAGCGCCCCGGCGATCCTGGGCGTGGTCCGGTCGAAGGGGTGCCACGGGTCCGCGTAGCGGCCGGCGCCGCTGGCGATCAGCGCGCGCACGGACGTCAGCTGGCCACGAGCTGCGGCCACCCCGTCGAGAAGTACTCGACGAAGGGCTCGCCCACGCAGTTGTCGCGGAGCTGCTGCTTCGAGACGGGGAACGACGGGCCGGGATAGTCGGCGTCGGCGAGGATCCGCTCGGCGATCCGCTGGTCAGCGATGGCGGCGCGCCCGACCACGACGAAGTCGACGCCGGTGGCCAGCGCGTCTGTCGCGGTGGGGCCGCTGGTCACCTTGCCCGCGATCCCGAGCCTGGTGGCTCCGCGGGGAAGGTCGACGAAGTGGCTGACCAGCGGGGCGTCGCCGTCGGCAGCTCCCTCGGGGAACTTGGTGACGTCCCACAGGGACAGGTCGATGTGGTCGAGTCCGCCCTCGGCCATCAGCTCCGCGCTCAGCTGAGCGATCTCGGGGGTGCTGAGGCCGAATCGCTCGGTGGAGAGACGGAGCCCGAGGTGGAAGTCCGACGAGGTGGCCGCGCGGACGGCGGCGATGGTCTCGCGGATGATCCGTGACCTGCCGTGGAGGTCGCCGCCGTAGCCGTCGTCGCGGGTGTTGTGCGCGTCCAGGAACTGGCACAGCAGGTAGCCGTGGGCCCCATGCAGCTGGACGCCGTCGAACCCGGCGCGCTCGGCTCGGGCGGCGGCAGCGGCGAAGTCGTCGATCGCTGCCTCGATCTCGCCTGAGGTGAGGGCGCGGGCGCCGGTGGTGGGGTCGTCGTAGGGGGCGACGGCGGGCTCACCGGATGCGTCGGGGTCTGCCTTCGCGCCGCCGTGGTGGATCTGGACCAACGACGCGGCCCCGGCGTCGCGGATGCCCGCGGCCAGCCGCTCAAGACCGGGCAGGTGTGCGTCGTCGCTGATCCCGAGCTGCCCGTTCCAGGCCTTGCCTGCCTGCGCCACGTAGGCGGCCGCGGTCATCACCATGCCGAAGCCGTGCCGGGCGCGGGCCAGCAGCCAGTTGATCTCGATGTCCGAGAGGGTGCCGTCGGGGTTGGACTGCTTGTTGGTCAGCGGCGCCAGCGCGAGGCGGTTGCGCCAGGCGGGGCCGTGCGAGAAATCGAGGGAATCGGAGAGCTGCGTCACGAGACTGAGACTACTTGGCGGCCACGAGCCCCCCGCCGCGGGCCCACGGTCCTGGCGGCGACGAAGAGAGTGAGAATCCGGGGAGATGGCCCCGTATGTGGCCTATCTCCCCGGAATCTCACTCGGAAGGAGTCTCGGGAGAGGGGTGAGGGGCGATCCGCGGTCGCGAACCATAGTCGAGCAGGTGGCGATCCATACATCCAGCAGGTGGTGAACCATACATCCAGCAGGGTGCCGCCCTGATGCGGCCCGCACCTGGGTGCACGACACGCCGTCGCACCTGCCTCTCGCCGTCGCATGTGCGCATGGAGAGCGGGTCGGACGGCGTGTCGTGCACGAGGTGCGGGTGGGTCTCGACGCCGCCGCGGGCGCTTCGCGCCGCGGCTGACTCAACCAACAGACGAGTGGGCGCCCGAGAGTGCGGGCGACGGTTGGGGCCCGGGCCCATCGCCGTCCGCGTAGGCTGGGCGCCATGTCAGAGTCAGAACAACCCACAGAGAAGTTGGATCCCAAGGAGGCCATGCGTCAGGCCCTCGAGCGCAAGAAGGCGGCAGAGCACCTGTCGGCGGCGCAGGGCGTCGAGGCGGACCGCGGCCAGGGCCACACCCACGGCAAGGTGGGCGGCAAGCGCGAGTTCAGGAGGAAGTCGGGCGGCTGAGGCGCCCCGACCCTGCGGCTGGTGTTCCTCCAGATCGGTTCTCAGGGTCGCCTGGGCGTCCAGAGCCCTTCTGGAGGAACACTGACCGCAGGGTCGGCTCGGTAGCCTCGAGGCCGCTCCCCGGAATCAGAGGAATGGCAAGTGGCCCGCCCCCTCAGGGGCGGGCCACTTGTCGTTTGCCGGGATCAGTCGGCCAGCCGCTCGTTCAGCTTGGTGAGCAGATCCACCGCGGCCGCCGGGATGATGGTGCCAGGCGGGTAGATCGCGTCGGCGCCGTGCTCGCGGAGCTCGTCGAAGTCCTGGCTCGGGATCACGCCGCCCACGACGATCATCAGATCCTCGCGGCCCAGCTTGTCCAGTTCCTTGCGCAGCGCGGGCACCAGCGTGAGGTGACCGGCGGCCAGCGAGGACACGCCCACCACGTGGACGTCGGACTCGACGGCCTGGCGGGCCACCTCCTCCGGCGTCTGGAACAGCGGGCCGACGTCGACGTCCATGCCGAGATCGGCATAGGCGGTCGCGATGACCTTCTGTCCGCGGTCGTGGCCGTCCTGGCCCATCTTGGCGACGAGAATGCGGGGGCGACGGCCCTCCTTCTTCTCGAACTCCTCGACGAGCTTGCGGGCTTGCTCGATGTCGTCGTTCGAGCCGGCTTCGGTGTTGTACACACCAGAGATGGTACGGATCTGCGCGGTGTAGCGGCCGTAGACCTTCTCCAACGCGTCCGAGATCTCGCCGAGCGACGCCTTGGCGCGGGCCGCGTCGATCGACACCTTGAGCAGGTTGCGGTCCGGATCGGTCGGGTCCGGGTTGGCGGCCGCCCAGGTGACGCGCTCCAGCATCTCCTGCGTGACGGTCTCGTCGCGCTCGGCGCGCAGCCGCTCCAGCTTGGCGATCTGCGCCTCGCGCACCGCGCGGTTGTCGACCTTCAGGACCTCGAGGGCGTCCTCGTTGTCGAGCCGGTACTTGTTGACGCCGATCACGGGCTGACGGCCGGAGTCGATGCGGGCCTGCGTGCGGGCCGCGGCCTCCTCGATCCGCATCTTCGGGATGCCCTGCTCGATGGCCTTGGCCATGCCGCCGGCCTGCTCGACTTCCTGGATCCGCTCCCACGCCTTGCGCGCCAGCTGCTCGGTGAGCTTCTCGACGTACGCCGAGCCGGCCCACGGGTCGACCGTGCGGGTGGTGCCCGATTCCTGCTGCAGGAACAGCTGGGTGTTGCGGGCGATGCGGGCCGAGAAGTCGGTCGGCAGGGCGATGGCTTCGTCGAGCGCGTTGGTGTGCAGCGACTGCGTGTGGCCCTGGGTGGCGCCCATGGCCTCGACGCAGGTGCGCACGACGTTGTTGTACACGTCCTGCGCGGTCAGCGACCAGCCGGAGGTCTGCGAGTGCGTGCGCAGCGACATGGACTTCGGGTTCTTCGGCCCGAACTGCCGCACGAGGCGCGCCCACAGCAGACGCGCGGCGCGCATCTTGGCGACCTCCATGTAGAAGTTCATGCCGATCGCCCAGAAGAAGGACAGGCGTGGCGCGAACGCGTCCACGTTGAGGCCCACGGACTCGCCGGCGCGGATGTACTCCACGCCGTCGGCCAGGGTGTAGGCCATCTCGATGTCGGCCGTCGCTCCGGCCTCCTGCATGTGGTAGCCGGAGATGGAGATCGAGTTGAACCGGGGCATGTTCGCCGAGGTGTAGGCGAAGATGTCGGCGATGATCTTCATCGAGGGCGACGGCGGGTAGATGTAGGTGTTGCGGACCATGAACTCCTTCAGAATGTCGTTCTGAATGGTTCCGGCGAGCTGTTCGGGCTTGACGCCCTGCTCCTCGGCCGCGACGACGTAGAGCGCCAGCACGGGCAGCACCGCGCCGTTCATCGTCATGGATACCGACATCTGGTCCAGCGGGATCTTGTCGAACAGCTGGCGCATGTCGAGGATCGAGTCGACGGCGACGCCCGCCATGCCGACGTCACCGGCCACGCGGGGGTGGTCGGAGTCGTAGCCGCGGTGGGTGGCCAGATCGAAAGCGATCGACAGGCCCTTCTGGCCAGCTGCCAGGTTGCGGCGGTAGAAGGCGTTGGACTCCTCGGCGGTGGAGAAGCCCGCGTACTGGCGGATGGTCCACGGCTGGTTGACGTACATCGTCGCGTAGGGGCCGCGCAGGAACGGCGGGATGCCGGGCATGGTTTCCAGGAAGTCCAGGCCCTGCAGGTCCGAGTCCCCGTACAGCGGCGGCACGAGGATCCGCTCGGGGGTCTGCCAGCCGGCGGTGTGGCCGGTGGTGTCCATGATGGCTTCGAACTTGGCCGCGGCGTCGGCCGCGACGGCCTCCGTCAGCTCGATGTCCGTGAAGCGGGGGACGGTCATAATCTCAGGCTCCCAACTTGGTCAGGGTGGCGTCGAGCAGCTCGACCACGTTCATGCCGTCGAACACGTTGCCGTCGACGGCGCCCTCAGCGCCCTCGCCCAGCTCCTTGATCTGGCCGGCGATCAGCACCGTCTCGGCGCCCGCGGCGCGCAGGGCCTCGGCCACCGCGACGCCTTGGCTGGCGTAGACCTTGGCGCTGGAGCACAGCACCGCGACCTTCGCGCCGGACTCGGTGAGCTGGCGGGCGAAGTCCTCGGGCGTCTCGCCCTCGGCGACGAGCGTGTCGATCCCGCCCACGTGGAACAGGTTCGACGTGAAGCCCTCGCGGCCGCCGAAGTCACGGCGGGCGCCGAGGCAGGCGAGCAGCACCGTCGGGGCGCTGCCGGCCCCGCGGGCCGCGGCGGAGCGGTCGCGGAGGTCCTCGAAGACCTGCGAGTCGCGGACCGGCTTCAGGCCGCCGAGTTCGGGAGCCGCGGGGCGGGCCTTGCGTTCCAGCGCGGCCTCCTCGTGGTTCGGGAACATCGACACGCCGGTCAGCTGGATCTTGCGGGTGGCCAGCTGCGCCGCGCGTGCGGCGTTGACCTCATCCAGTTGAGCCTTGACGGTGCCGTCGGCCAGCGCCGCGGCGAAGCCGTCGCCGTCGAGGGCCTGGAACACGGCCCACGCCTTGTCGGAGAGCTGACGGGTGAGCGACTCGACGAACCACGAACCGCCGGCGGGATCGTTGACCCGGCCGACGTTGGACTCCTCGGCCAGCACCACCTGCGTGTTGCGGGCCGTGCGGCGCGAGAAGTCCGTGGGGAGGCCCGCGGCGGCGTCGAACGGAAGCACGGTCTGCACCTCGGCGCCGCCCGCTGAGGCGGCGAAGCAGGAGATCGTGCCGCGCAGCATGTTGACGTAGGCGTCGTCGCGCGAGATCTGCCGCTCGGAGGTGACCGCGTGCTGGATGGCGCCGCGCTTGGCCTCGGCCACGCCGAGCACCTCGCCGACCCGCGACCACAGGCCGCGCAGCGCCCGCAGGCGGGCGATGGTGGCGAACTGATCCGTGGTGGCGGAGACGCGGAACATGATCGCGTCGAACGCCTCGTCGACGCTCAGGCCGGACTCGGTGAGCGCGCGGACGTACTCGACGCCCACCGCGACCGCGTAGGCCAGCTCGTGCACGTCGCCCGCGCCGGCGTTGTGATAGATGGTGGCGTCGACCACGATGGGCCGCACGCCGGGGTAGGGCTTGGCGAGCTCGACAGCCTTCGCCAGCACGCTGAGGTCCGCGTCGGTGCCGGCCATGGCGGCCGCGCCGATCGGATCGACGCCCAGGTTGCCGGTCAGCGTCGCCGCGTCCTTGCCGGAGGCCGCGAACACATCGGCCAGCGCCATGGCGGCGTCGAGCTGCTGCGTCTTCGAGGTGACATACACCGGCGCCAGGTCCAGCAGGACGTCGCTGAGCACCGCGGCGACGTCGCCGACGGCGATCGCGTCGGGATCCACGCGCAGGTAGACCGCCGTGCCGCCGCGCTCCAGGTCCGTGATGACGGCGCGGCGGGTCTCCGCGACGTCCGGGTCCTCGTGCAGCTGCGCGATGTGCCAGGCGTCCATGTCGCCGTCGCGGACCGTGGTGCCGCGCACGAACGGCGCGACGCCCGGGTAGCCGAGCTCCTCGACCCCGTCGTCCTTGGTGTACAGCGGCTTGATCTCGAGCCCGTCGACGGTGGCGCTCGTCAGGCGCTTGTACGCGGCCTCGACACTGAGCTCCTTGCCCTCGGGGCGCTTTCGGTTCAGGACCTTCAGGACCTCCTTCTCCCAGTCGCCCCGGGAAGGAGTGTCGAAGTCTGCGGCCAGGCTGATGTCGGCCGCACTGGTGGCTTGATCGCTCATCGCTCTCCGTCTTGTCTCAAGGGGTGTGCACCCACGGCTCCACACTAAACCAGCGACGGGGGCCGCGGAGTGCGGGGCGGTGAAAGGTCGGACCGAAGCGCGGTGGTACTATCAGCGACCGCGATCAGCGCGTGCCGGAGGCCGGTCACCGCGGATCGAGGCCACCATGTCGAGGACGCGCCGCGTGGCGCGCACGTCATGGGCCCGGAACACCGTCGCCCCTAGCCACGCCGCCACCGCCGTAGCTGCCAGGCTTCCTTCGAGCCGGTCGTCCGTGGGCAGGTCAAGCGTCTCTCCGACGAAGTCCTTCCTGCTGATCGCCTGCAGCACCGGAAAGCCCAGCGCGACGACGCGGTCGGTCGCGGCGACCAGCGCGAGCGAGTTGGGCGTGGTCTTGCCGAAGTCCAGCGTCGGGTCGACCAGGACGCCGTTGGGCCTGACCCCGGCGTCCACCGCGCGACGGGCGCCGTCGGCCAGCACGCGAAGGACGTCCTCGACGACGGCGTCGCCCGGCCCGTAGTCGACCCCGACGGGATCGGTGCGTGGCGGGAGGCCCCCGGTGTGCGAGACGACGTAGCCGGCGTCGAGGCGGGCCGCGACGTGGACGAGGTCCGGGTCCGCGCCCTGCCAGGTGTCGTTGACCAGGTCGACGGCGCCCTCGCAGGCGAGCGCGACCTCGGCGCGCCAGGTGTCGAGGCTGATCGGGAGCCTGGGGTAGCGCTCGCGGAGGGCCATCACGAACGGGCGGACGCGGGCGATCTCGGTGGCTTCGTCGACCCACTCGCCCTCCTGCCCGGCGCGCACGCCGCCGACGTCGATGAGGTCGACGCCCTCGTCGACCATCTGCTCGGCGCGGCGGAGGGCGGCGGCGTCGTCGAGGTAGCGGGCGGAGGCGTAGAACGAGTCCGGGGTGCGGTTGATGATCCCCATCACGGCGGGGCGGGAGGCGTCGAAGCGGAGTCCGCGCAGGACGAGCGGGGCGGGCTGGGGGACGGGCACGAGGCGAGTCTAGGCCGCGGGTCAGCTCGAACCCGGGGGGCCGGCGGAGCGCGGGTGGGCAGCGCGGACGACGTCGGTTCCGGATGGAAGGATGGACGCCGTGACTGAGCACCGCATTGTCCAGGTCGGCGTCAACGGGTACGGCCGGCTGCACCTCGAGGCGATCGCCCGCGAGCAGGCCGAGGGCCGGGCCCTGCTCGTCGCGGCCGTCGATCCCCAGCCCAACGGTTTCGCCGCCGCGCCCGTCTACGACACTCTTCAGGAAGCCCTTGCCCAACACGCCGCGGACGTCGTCAGCATCGCCACGCCCATCGGCACGCACGCCCCTCTCGCGACCCTCGCGCTCGAAAGCGGCGCCGATGTCCTCCTCGAGAAGCCGCCGACGGCATCCCTGAGCGAATTCCGGACCCTGCTGTCCGTCGTCGAGCGGACCGGCCGCGCGGTCCAGGTGGGGTTCCAGGCCCTTGGCTCCGACGGCGTCGGCCTCCTGCGGAGCGCGCTGGCCGACGGCCTCGTCGGGGCGAATCCGCGCGTCGTCGCGTGGGGCGAGTGGAGCCGAAGCGTGGGCTACTACGCCCGCAGCCGGTGGGCGGGTCATCGGGTGCTCGACGGCGCCCGCGTGGCCGACGGCGTCGTCACCAACCCGCTGGCGCACGCGGTGTCCGCCGCCCTCGCCGTGGCGGGATGCACCCGCGAGGACCACGTGCGGAGCGTCAGCACCGAGCTCTACCGGGTGCATGACATCGCCACCGACGACACCGCCTGGGTCGACGTCGACACCACGCTCGGCGTTCCGGTGCAGGCCGCCCTGACCCTTTGCGCACCCACCGGCGGCGCCGAGCCCTCGCCCAGCGTGGCCCTCATCGGAGACAGGGGGTCGGTGACCTTCCGCTACACCGACGACGAGGTGGAGTATCGCGTCGAGGGCGAGCAGGCGCGCACCGAGCGGGTCGGGCGGCGCGCCCTGCTCGCGAACCTCCTCGACCACCGCGACACCGGCGCGACACTCCTGGTCCAGCTCGCCGACACGGGCGCCTTCATGTGCGTCCTCGAGGCCAGCCAGACCTCCCCGGAGCCCACCGCCGTCGGCCCGGCGCACGTCCATTGGAGCGGGGACGGAGCCGACCGGCGCCCGGAGCTGGAGGGCGTGACGACCGCCGTCGCGGCAGCCGTCCGTCGCGGTGTCCCCTTCTCCGCCACCGGGGTCCCGTGGGCCACCGCTGCCCCGACCGCATGGCGGCCCTGACAGGCATGTTCGCTATGTGTGGACAAAAAGCGTGACATTTGGGAAAGCGCTTGCTACGGTTGGGGAACCCGATTGCACGCAGATGTCTCGGGGCGCAGGCCAAGGACGGCGTGTGACCATCGAAAGGAGTCCCAGTGCTCAAGAAGCGTTTCACTCTCGGCGTCGCGATGGCGCTGCTGATGCCGCTGGCGGCATGCGCCGGCGGAACCGATCCGGAGACCAGCGGGGGTGCAGAAGCCCCCAGCGGTGAGCCGTTGCAGTTCTACCTCTCCGGCGACACCTCGCAGGGCGGCGGCTACGCCAAGCTCGCGGAGGAGTACACGGAGGAGACCGGCGTCGAGATCGAGGTCGTCGACCTCGCCTACGACGACCTCGCCGTCAAGGTCAAGAACGCGGCGCTCGCGAACGACCTCCCCGCGCTCGCCCGCATGCCATCCGTCGACCCCACCTGGATCGACCAGCTCGCCGACCTGTCCGAGATCGGCGAGGAGCACGGCGTCATGATGGACCTCGCGAAGGTCACCGAGGACGGCGAGGCCCTCTCGCTGCCCAGCGATCTGACCGCCGTCGGGCTCTACCTCAACAAGACCCTGTGGGACGAGGCCGGCGAGACGTGGCCGACCTCCGGCGACGACGTCTGGACGTGGGACGAGTACGTCGCGGCCGCGACGCGCGTCCAGGAGGCCACCGGCGCCAAGTACGCCATGGTCATGGACCGCTCCTCGCACCGCCTGAAGTCGTTCCTCTTCCAGTTCGGCTCCGAGCTGTGGCTGCCCAACGACGAGGGCGTGTACGAGACCAACGACGCCACCCAGCCGGCGATCGAGTACTTCAAGAAGCTCAACGACGACAAATTCATGCCGCGCTCCGTGTGGCTGAGCGCCGACGACCCCGCCGCGCTGTTCAAGTCCGGCCAGGTCGCGTCCTACTACTCCGGCTCGTGGCAGATCGCGTCGTTCGACGCGGAGATCACGGACTTCGAGTGGGTGTCGGTGCGCATGCCCGCACAGCCGGTGCGCGCGACGATGTTCGGCAACGCCGCGGACATGGTGGTCTTCGAGGACACCGGCCAGACGGAGGAGGCGCTCGCCTTCGTCGATTGGCTCTACACCCCGGAGAACTACACCCGGCTGATGGAGTACTCCTCGATGCTGCCCGCCTCCGAGGGCATCGAGCCCACCTACTCGGGCAACCAGGAGGCGTTCGAGATCTACAACGAGGAGATCGCCGTCTCGCCCGACGCCGTCGGCATCGCCTTGGCCAACGACATCAAGAACGCCGTCCAGGGCAAGGTCACCGAGGGCGACCCCATCCGCGACGAGACGGTCAAGTACGTCAACGACGAGGTCACGATCGACGAGGCGATGGCCAACATCTCCGAGCTGATGACCAACGACCTCAGCTGACCGACCGACCGAGGAGACTTCAGCGCTCATGAGCACGCATGTGGAAGGCCGGAAGCGGCGCGGTAACCGCATCCCGCAACTGGCACCCCTGTCCTTCACCGTCATCACGATGGTCCTGTTCGTCCTGTTCTTCGTCATGCCCGGCGGGCTCGGCATCTATTACGCCTTCACCGACTACCGCGGGGTGGGCGACGCCGACTGGATCGGGCTGGAGAACTTCGTCGAGCTGTTCCAGGACAAGGACTTCTACAGCGCGCTCATCCGGACGCTGACCTACACGGTCATCGTGGTGCCGCTGGGCTACGCCGTCTCCCTCCTGTCCGCGTGGCTGCTCACCAGCCCGCGGACGAAGGGAGCCGGCGCGGCCCGCGTCATCTTCTTCCTCCCCTGGCTCGTCTCACCGATCGTCGCGGGCGTCATCTGGCGCTGGCTGTTCGGGGAGAGCTTCGGGCTCGTCAACTACCTGCTCAGCCTCATCGGCGTCGCGCCGGTCTCCTGGCAGTCCGACGCCAACCTGTCGCTGTCGGTGGTCGTGGTCGCCGGCATCTGGGGCGGCATGGCCTTCTCGATGCTGCTGTTCTCCGCGGCGCTGAAGAACATCCCCCAGTCCTACTACGAGGCCGCCAGCATCGACGGCGCCTCCACCGCTCAGCAGTTCTGGAAGATCACCCTCCCGCTGCTGCGTCCCACGTCGTTCATGGTGATCCTGCTGAGCACCATCGGAGCCATGAAGGAGTTCGCGCTCATCCAGGCGCTCAACGGCGGCGGGCCGGGCACCCAGAACTACCTCATGGTCCAGTACATCTACTCGACGGGCTTCGAGCGGGCCCAGATCGGCTACGCGAGCGCGGCGTCGGTCATCCTCATGCTGCTGTTGCTGGTCATCGCCGGCATCCAGATGCGCTTCGACAAGGGAGCTGAGTACGAATGAGCACCACCACACCGCGCCGCCGCCGCAACCGCGAGCCCGGCTACTGGATCCCGTCGGCGCTCCAGACGGCCGTCCTGTGGGGCATGGCGCTGCTGTTCATCGTCCCGCTGGCATGGTTCTTCCTCAGCTCCTTCAAGCCCGCCGGCGAGCTGTTCCGCTACCCGCTCACCATGTTCCCCGAGAACTGGTCGGTCGCCGGGTACGAGACGGCCTGGTCGCGGTACGACTTCGCCCTGTACTTCCGTAACACCGCCGTCGTCGCGATCGTCACGACGGTGCTCACCGTCATCGTCAGCGCCATGACCGGCTTTGCGTTCGCCAAGTACAAGAACCGGTGGCTGAAGGTCTTCTTCATCTGCATCCTCGCCACGACGATGCTGCCCACCGAGGTCATCATGCCCTCGACGTTCATCGTCATCCGCGACCTCGGCCTCTACAACCAGCTGGCCGGCGTCATCGTGCCGTCGATCATCACCGCGACCGGCATCTTCATGTTCCGCCAGTACTACCGCAGCGTCCCCGATGAGCTGCTCGAGGCCGCCCGCATCGACGGCGCCAGCGAGATGCGCATCTTCTGGTCGATGATGCTGCCGCTGGCCAAGCCCATCGCGTTCACGCTGGCGATCTTCTCGTTCCACTGGCGCTGGAACGACTTCATCTGGCCGCTGCTCGTGCTGAACAACCCCAACCTCTACACCCTGCAGGTGGCGCTGCGTTCCATCGTCGGCGCCGAGAACATCGACTGGTCGGTGCTGCTGTCGGCCTCGGTCATCTCCATCATCCCGATGGGGTTCGTGTTCATCCTGTTCCAGAAGTACATCCTCAACGCCGACCTCAACAGCGGCCTGAAGGGCTGAGCGTGTCCGATCTGCAGGTCCGGCTCCCCGGCGATCTCGCGATGGTCTGGGCCGGTTCCGACGTCGTCGTCGACGCGGCCCAGCCCCACCGTCGGCTCCAGCAGATCACGGAGGCCGCGTCCTACTGGCTGCTCCTGACCCGTCGCGACGAGGCCGGCGCGTGGTCCCGCATCATCGCGGCACTCGACTCCCTGGCCGAGCAGCAGGACCCCGGCACCGGGCTGTTCCTCGTCGGCGACAATGTGCTCTCCCCGCCGGACACCAGCTTCACGATCAACGGGTTGGCCCGCCTGGAGCTGGTGCTGCGCGACCGGGCCGACGGCGGGCCGTGGTCGAACGTCAGGGACCGGCTGCGCGCCATCATCGAGGCGGTCGCCCCCGCGCTGCGGGCCGGCGGCGTCCACACGCCGAACCACCGCTGGGAGCTCGCGGCGGCGCTGGCCAGGTCCTGGGCCGCCCTCGGCGACGACAGCCTCCGCCGGCGGGCGGAGCAGTGGCTGGCCGAGGGCGTCGACGTCCAGCCCGACGGCCTCTACTCCGAGCGGAGCCCCAACTACGCCGCGTATGTGTCGAATCCGTCGCTCACGGCACTGGGCGAGCTGCTCGATCGGCCCGATCTGCTCGACGTCGTGCACCGCAACCTGCACACCCAGACGCTGCTCACCGACGGCGCCGGTCTCGTCTGCACGCTTCAGTCCCGCCGCCAGGACCAGGGACGTCCGTTCCCGGCGGCGCCCTTCGAGGCCGGCTACCGGGTGACGGCCGAGCGCTTCGGCTGCGCGGAGTGTGCGGCGATGGCCGCCGAGTGCGCCGCCCAGGGCGGGGGCGACGCCGTCGAACTGGCCGCAGAACTCCTCCGAGGCGCCATCCCCGCGACGTTGCCGCCGGCCACGCCGCCGCGGAGCCGGGGATGGACCGACCTCACCACCAGCGAACTCGCCGTGCACCGCGACGGGGCCACGCAGCTCGTCGTGAGGGCCGCCTCGGACGTGGCCGCGGTGGGTCGGGTCTGCTCGGGCGTCAACCACGAGCCCACGTTCGCCCAGTTCTCGGCCGGGGAGATGCGCGTGGGGTTCCGGCTGTCGCGCGGATTCTTCGGGCTCGGCCCGTTCCGCGCCGACGGGCTGGAGCGCGAGGGGGAGCGGGTCACGCTCCGGGAAAGGGTCGCCGCCGGCTACTACCAGCCCCTCGAGCCGTCCGATGTCGCGCGGGACGGGTCGTACGCGCTCGAGTTCGAGGGCCGTTTCGCAGCCCAGATGTCCTTCTCCCGCCGCACGGCGGACCTGGTCGAGCTCGCGACGACCGTCACGGTGGAGCGCCGCCCCGATGGGCTCCACGTGACCGTGGGCACCGACGGCCCGGTGGTGCCGATGTGCCTGGAGCTGGCGCTGGCCGCCGACTCGTCGGTGGTCACCGGGGCGGATCACGGCGTCGAGCCGGACCTGTGGGTGGCCAGGGGGCCTGTCCGGATCGCAGGGGCCGACGGCGAGGCCTGGGTCATCGATCCGCTCGGTGCACCCCTCACGTCCGCCGCCTTCTACGAACCGGGCGAGGCCGTCCGCTACGCGGGGGGTTCCGACGCGGTGACGGGGCCCAGGGTGGCCGTCGCCTGGCGCTCCGACACTCCGCTCGACCTGCTCATCCGCCGGGCCGCCTCCACCGGCTGAGGAGTCACGGACGGATCCCGCTGGCTGAGGTGCGACGAGCGGGAAGGGCCGCTCCGCGGCACCTCAGCCACCTCACTCCCTACCGGTCCACGCGGGCGTTGCCGCCGCCGGCAAGTTTGAGGACTTCGGCGGTGGTGGCCATGGAGGTGTCGCCGGGGGTGGTCATGGCGAGTGCTCCGTGGGCTGCGCCGTAGTCGACGCAGGTCTGGAGGGGTTGGCCGGTGAGGAGGCCGTAGATGAGGCCGGAGGCGAAGGAGTCGCCGCCGCCGACGCGGTCGAGGATCTCCAGGCGTTGGCGGTGGGTGGCTTGGACCAGGCCGGTGTCGGCGGACCAGGCGACCGCACCCCAGTCGTTGACGGAGGCGGAGTGGACGGTGCGCAGGGTGGTGGCGATGACGGCCATGGCCGGGTAGGCCTGCGCGACGTGTTCGATCATGGCTCGGAAGCCTTCGATGGGCAGGTCGGAGAGGTGTTCGTCGACGCCCTCGACCTCGAAGCCGAGGGCGGCGGTGAAGTCTTCCTCGTTGCCGATCATGACGTCGACGTAGCGGGCGAGTTCGCGGTTGACGTCCTGGGCGCGGGCCTGGCCGCCGATGGCTTTCCAGAGGCTGGGGCGGTAGTTGAGGTCGTAGGACACGATCGTGCCGTGCCGCTTGGCGGCCTGCAGCGCGGCCAGGGCGGTCGCGGCGGACTGTTCGGACAGGGCGGCGTAGATGCCGCCGGTGTGGAGCCAGCGCACGCCTTGGTCGCCGAAGAGGTGGTCGAAGTCGATCTGGTCGGGGCGGAGTTGGGAGATGGCGGTGTGGCCGCGGTCGGAGACGCCCTTGGCGCCGCGGACCCCGAAGCCTCGTTCGGTGAAGTTCAGGCCGTTGCGGACGGTGCGGCCCACCCCGTCCGAGGTCGCCCACGAGATGAGCGGGGTCACGCCGCCGGCGAGGATGAAGCCCTCGACCAGGTGCCCGACCTCGTCGTCGACCAACGCCGTCACGGCCGCGGTCGGGAGCCCGAACACGCGCGACAGGCCGCGGATGACGTTGTACTCGCCGCCACCTTCCCAGGCGGTGAAGGAGCGGGCGGTACGGATCCGCAGGTCGCCGGGGTCGAGGCGCAGCATGACCTCGCCGAGGGACACGGCCTGGTAGCGGCACTCGCCGGCCGGGCGAAGCGTGAGGGTACCCACGTCACGCCTCCGTTCCGAGCGAGGAGACCGCGGCCGAGGCCTCGGCGCACAAGGCGCGGATGGTCTCCATGTCCCCGGCGTCGACCGCACTGGCGGGAACCATCCACGAGCCGCCGACAGCGGCCACGTTCGGCAGGCTCAGGTAGGCGGCCAGGTTCTCCCCCGACACGCCACCGGTCGGGATGAACCGCACCTGCGGGAACGGCGCCCCCAGCGCCTTCAGCGCGGCCGGGCCGCCGTAGACGTTGGCGGGGAAGAACTTGATCGTGGTCAGGCCCAGATCCAGCGCGGCCATGATCTCCGACGGGGTCACCGCGCCGGGGAACACCGGCAGCCCGTGCTGCTGAGCGCGCTTGACGACTGCGGCGCTGAAGCCGGGGCTGACGATGAATCGCGCACCCGCATCAACCGCCTGATCCACCTGCGCGGGGTTGAGCACCGTGCCCGCGCCCACCAACAGATCCGGGTTGGCCGACATCCGCCGGATCGCCTCCGGCGCCGCGTCGGTGCGGAACGTCACCTCCGCGATCGGGATCCCACCCGTGACGAGGGCCTCGCCCAACGCCTCCGCGTGATCGGCCCGGTTGATGACCACCACAGGGATGATCCGGTTGTCTGCCACGTGCATGAGCCCTCCTTGGCATGCGTGGGATGAAGTCCACGTCAGGATAGCGCTTTCCCGCCGGTTCCTCTAGTGTGGGGTCAGCCCGCGTGAGCGGGCGACCTGTCCAACCTCGCCGGACGGAGGGCCCCATGAAAATCGACACCGGGCAGGGACGGCTGCTGCTCACCGACGGCGACGTCACCGTCGCCGAGTACGTCTACGAGCCGTCGGAGCCGCAGCTCGAATCCCCGCGGCCCTACCTGCTCCTCCGGACGCGCGACGGCGCAGACGTCACCGCCTACCGCCCCGCCGACCACGTCTGGCACAAGGGGCTGTCGCTGGCGCTCCCCGCCGTGGGTCCTCACAACTTCTGGGGCGGCCCCTCCTACATCCACGGCCGCGGCTACGTGCAGCTGCCCAACAACGGCGCACAGGTGCACCGGTCGTTCGAGCTCGCCCACGACGACGGGCCGGCCGGATTCGGTGAGCGGCTCGACTGGGTGGCTCAGGACGGTGCGTTGGTGCTGACCGAGGAACGCCGCCTCACCGCGCGCCCCGTCGACGGCGTCACCTGGGCGCTGACCTGGCGCAGCGCCCTGACGAATGTCTCTGGACGAGAGCTCGGCTTCGGCTCACCCACCTCCAAGGGCAGGGAGAACGCCGGCTACTGCGGCATCTTCTGGCGGGGCCCCGTCGAGTTCACCGGAGGCGAGATCCTGGCGCCGTCCGGGCCCGCGGGAGACGCGGCGCGCGGCGAGCCCGGTCCCTGGCTTGCCTTCGTGGCCCCGGATGGGTCGGCCGGGGTCCTCATGCTCGACGCGGGGACGGGGAACACCCCGTGGTTCGCCCGCAGCGAGGAGTACGCGGGCCTCAACCCCGCCCCGTTCTTCTTCACCGAGACGCTGCTGCCGCCGGGCGAGACGCTGGTGCTGTCCGCGGTGCTCCTCGTCGGCAGCGCAGACGTCGCCGGCCATGCGGACGGCGCCGGGGCGGACCTCGTCGCCGAGCTCCGGGAGGCTCAGCCCTGACGGGGCGGCACGCCGTGGTCGGTGCGGAATGAGCGCCAGACGTTTTCGAAGAAGTCGTCATCGCCGGGGATGGGCCGGACGTCGCGCCAGGTGAACTCCGGCACGCCCTCGCCGGACCAGTCCACCTCCTGGGTCACCCCGTCGAGAGCGCCGGCGTCGAGGACGAACCGGAACTCCTCGGGCAGCCCCAGATCCTGGTCCGGCCACGGCAGTTCCCCGTCGGGATCGGTGTACAGGACGGAACCGCGCGAGTTCCCGCCGCGGTCCAGGTAGTCCCGCATGGCGTGCAGGTAGACGTACTGGCTGGTGAGGATGTCGTGGATGAGGAACAGCCGGTTCACGCTGCGCCGCGACGACTCGTCGACGACCATGACGTCGGCGTAGCCCTCCAGCCATCCGGTGACCCGGTCCAGCGCGGCCAGCACGGAGGCCCGCGAACGCACCAGGCCGGCGTTACGGCTCATCAGCTCCGTGACCTCGGCGATCAGGCTTCCGGTGTTGTCCTCGGCGCCGGACCGGAAGCGCTCGACCGCGTCGGTCAGCAGCCCCATCGCCCGGTCCAGGGCGGCGGTCGCGACGGACTCGAACCCCTGGTCACCGGGCGGGCCGGCGCGGTGCGCGGCGATGTACTGCGCGGCACGGGTGGCGCCGACCTGGCCGGAGTTGAGCGCCGCCCCGCCCGGCCGATAGACGCCGTGAGCACCCGCGGCCTCACCGACCGGGAACAGGCCGTCAATGACGGAGGAGTGCCACCAGGCGTCGACGGCGATGCCGCCGTTGTTGTGCTGGGCGCACACGGCGATCTCCAGCATGTCGGTCTCCAGGTCGACTCCAGGGTTACGGCCCAGGTAGAACTGGTAGGACGGCTCGTTCATGTGACGGAGCCGCTGGATCGGGGTGCTGCCCGCCAAGTCCGCGACGCCGGCCCGCTCCAGGTAGACGCGGGCCTGGTCGTCGAGCTCGGCCGGGTCGAGGTCGCCGGAGGGGTTGCTGCGGAAGTCGAGGAAGACCCGGCGGCCGCGCATGGCGGTCTCGCGGTAGACCAGGAGGTCGATGAGGCTGGAGCCGTCGCGCGCCTTGCGGATGTCGAACGGCCACTGGTAGCCCTTGAGGAACACCAGGCTCGCCAACTGGTTCGGGTCGCCGATGACGTCGGCGAGGAACTCCCGCTCGTCACCGCCGTCGGCGTCCGTGGACACGAACCGCGGCACCACCTGCATGTAGGTCCCGGACACGTTCCACCGCGGCTTGATCGACGCCATGCCGAACTGCCACTCGGTGAGGTTGTGACCGCGGGCGCCGTTGCGGAGCGCCGCGCCGGCGCCGCCCCACTGCCCGTGCGGGAAGACCGAGTCGGCGTACATGCCCGCGGGGCCGCCGGTGGCCTGGACGACGTTGGTGGCGCGGATCAGCAGGAAGCGCGAGGTCTCCCTGGCGAGCTGCTCGACGAGCGTGCCGCCGGGCTCGGGCGCGGAGACCTCGCCGAGGTTGGTCTCGACGGTCTCCTCCTCCTGGGCGGCGCCCCGGCCGGCCCCGACATCGGTGCGCAGGAACAGCGCCCCGCGGATCTCTCGGCCCTCAGTGAGGAGGTCGATGAGCCGGCAGTTGCCGATCACCGGGATGCCCAGCGTGCGGATGCGCGCCTCGAGGGACTCCACCATCGACTTGCTCGTGAACGGGCCCACCGACGTCGCGCGTTGCCGCGGGTCATGGTCGGTCTTGTAGCCGACGAACTCGCCTGAGTGGTTGGCGGGGAAGGGGACCCCGGCCTCGACGAGGTGGAAGAAGCAGCGCGCGCTCAGCGCCGCCTCGGCCAGCGCGTTGTCGCCGTCCATGGACCCGCCGCTGAACAGGGTCTCCGCCATGGAGCGCACCGAGTCCGGCTCACCGCCGGACAGCGTCAGCTTGTAGTAGGTCTGCTTGTCCGATCCGGCGTTTCGCGAGGCGCCCGCGCGGATCTTGTCCGCCACCATCACCACGTCCGGTGCGCCGAAGCCGGCCAGGCGTTCGGCGGCGCAGTAGCCGGCCGAGCCGGTGCCGATCACCAGGCTGGTGGTGGTGATGACGGGGACGCGCTCGTCGCCGAGGCTCAGGTGGGTCAGGTGAGGTGCGGTCACGACAGGTCCTTCAGAGTCGGGGGAGGTGCATGCCGCCGTCGACGTGGATCACGTCGCCGGTGCTGTAGGGCATGGCGCCGGAGGCGAGTGCGGCGACCGCTCCACCCACGTCGGACGGCTGGCCCCAGCGGGGCATCGGGGAGATCCCCTGGGCGAAGAGCGCGTCGTAGCGCTCCTTGACCCCGGCGGTCATGTCCGTGGCGATCACGCCGGGCCGGACCTCGTAGGCGAGGATGCCCTCGGGGGCGAGCCGTGCGGCCCAGAGCCGGGTGGCCATTGAGATGCCCGCCTTGGAGAGGCAGTACTCGCCGCGGTTGGTCGACACCGTCGTCGCGGAGATCGACGACACGTTGACGATGACCCCGCGAACGGTCGCGTCGCGGACCTCCTGCCGCAGCATCTGGCGCGCGACGGCCTGCGTGAGGAAGTAGGGTCCGCGCAGGTTGATCCCCATCACCCGGTCGTAGCTCTCGGGCGTCGCCTCGAGCAGGTCCCGCCGCTCCTCCGGCGCGACGCCGGCGTTGTTGACCAGCACGTCGATGCGTCCGAAGTGGGCGACGATGCCGGACACGAGATCCGCGTGGCTGTCCACGTCGTCGACGCGCCCCTGGAAGTAGGCGGCGCGGGCCGGCCCGCCGAGCTGGTCGATCAGGCCGTCCGGCTCGGGGCGGGTGGCGACGACGGCCACGTGGAAGTCGTTGCTGATGAGGGCCTCGGAGATGCCGAGGCCGATGCCTCTGCTGCCTCCCGTGACCACGGCGACACGATTCATGTCGGCCATTGTTCCCGGATCGCCGGAGCTTGGCAAGCGTTTTCCCACGACGCGCGACGAAATTGGGGCCGTCCCCTTGCGGGAGAGGGGTTCGGCGTGTCAGGATTGGGGAAAGCGTTTACCCAACGATGTCAAAACGCACAGAGATAGGAACCGAGAGTGACGACGACTTTGAAGCCTCTGCCTGACGCGATGCCGGGATCCTCCTCGGTGCGCGAGATCGGGATCATCATGAACGGGGTTTCCGGCCGCATGGGGTACCGGCAGCACCTGGTGCGGTCGATCCTCGCTATCCGCGATCAGGGCGGCATCGAGCTGTCGGACGGTTCCCGCATCACGGTGCGCCCCCTGCTCGTGGGCCGCAGCGAGTCGAAGCTCGCCGAGCTCGCAGCCAGGCACGGCATCGAGGACTACACCACCGACCTGGACGCCGCGCTGGCCGATCCGCGGTGGGAGATCTACGCGGACTTCCTCGTGACCAAGGCCCGCGCCGCGGCGCTCCGGAAGGCGATCGCCGCCGGCAAGACCATCTACACCGAGAAGCCCACGGCAGACACCGCCGAGGAGGCCTTCGAGCTGGCGAACCTGGCCGCGGCGGCCGGCGTGAAGACCGGGGTGGTGCACGACAAGCTCTACCTGCCCGGCCTGCAGAAGCTCAAGCGGCTGATCGACTCTGGCTTCTTCGGCCGCATCCTCTCCGTGCGCGGGGAGTTCGGCTACTGGGTCTTCGAGGGCGACTGGCAGCCGGCGCAGCGCCCCAGCTGGAACTATCGGGCCGAGGACGGCGGCGGCATCATCGTCGACATGTACCCGCACTGGAACTACGTGCTGGAGAACCTCTTCGGTGGGGTCAAAAGCGTCTACACCCAGGCGTCCATCCACATCGCCGACCGCTGGGACGAGAAGGGCGAGCACTACACGGCCACCGCGGAGGATGCGGCCTATGGCGTGTTCGAACTCGAGGGCGGCGTCGTCGCCCAGATCAACTCGAGCTGGACCGTCCGGGTGAACCGCGACGAGCTGGTGGAGTTCCACGTCGACGGCACGCACGGGTCAGCGGTGGTCGGTCTCTTCGGCGCCAAGATGCAGCACCGCAACGCCACGCCGAAGCCCGTGTGGAACCCGGATCTCGCCGACGATCACGACTACGCCGCGGACTGGGCCGAGGTCCCCACCAACGAGATCTTCGCCAACGGCTTCCGCCAGCAGTGGGAAGAGTTCCTCGCCAGCTACGTCCACGGCACCGACTACCCGTTCGACCTGATGGCCGGTGCCCGCGGCGTGCAGCTTGCGGAGGCGGCGCTGCGCTCGAGCCGTGAGGGCTGCAAGGTCGTCCTCGACGACTCGCCGCTGGGCTGACCCGTGACCGCCGCGCATCCTCGCCTCTCGATCAACCAGGCGACCATCAAGCGCGCCACGCTGCCCGACGCCCTCGATGTCACGGCCGGGGCCGGCCTGCGGTCCATCGGACTCTGGCGCGAACCCGTGGCAGACGTCGGGCTGACCGAGGCCGCGGCCATGCTGGCCGACTCGGGCCTGCGGATGTCGTCGTACTGCCGCGGCGGCTTCTTCACGATGCCCGAGGGCCCCGAGCGCCGTGCCTCGCTCGACGACAACCGCCGGGCGATCGAGGAGACCGCGGCGCTGGCGGCGGCCGGCGCGCCCGGCTCGCGGGCGGTGCTGGTCCTGGTGGCCGGCGGCTTGCCCGAGGGGTCCCGAGACCTCATCGGCGCGAGGGCGCGCGTCCGCGAGGCCCTGGAGGAACTCGCTCCCGCCGCCGCCGCGGCCGGCGTGACGCTCGCCGTCGAACCGCTGCATCCGATGTACGCGGCGGACCGGGCGGTCGTGTCGACGCTCGGGCAGTCCCTCGACCTCGTCGACGGGTTGCCGCCGGAGGTGGCCGGGGTGACGGTGGACACCTTCCACATATGGTGGGACCCCGCGGCGCTGGACCTCATCGCCCGAGCGGGCCGCGAGGGCCGGATCGCCGCCTACCAGGTCTGCGACTGGCGCGCCCCGCTCGAGGCCGACGTGCTGCTGTCACGGCACCAGCCCGGCGACGGCGTCATCGACTTCGAGGTCCTGACCAGGGCGGTCGAGGACACGGGATACGACGGCGACGTCGAGGTCGAGATCTTCAACGCCGACATCTGGGCGCGCGATCCCCGCCGGGTTGTCGCGGAGACGTCCGACTCGTTCGGTCGCGTCGTGGCGCCCCACCTGCGGTCCTAGACTCTGAACCACCATGAACGATCAACCCCGGAGCCGCCGCTACGGCACCGCCACCCTCATTGATGTCGCCAACGAGGCCGGCGTGTCCCTGGCGACGGCGTCGCGGGTGCTCAACGGCTCCACCCGTAAGGTCGCGGACTCCTACCGGGACAAGGTGCGCGCGGCCGCGGACCGCCTCGGCTACACGGTCAATGTGTCGGCACAGGCGGTCGCGAGTGGTGGGTCGGCGCTCATCGCGCTCCTCGTGGCCGACATCGCCGACCCGTACTTCGCCCAGGTCGCTGCGGGAGTGGCGCGCGGCGCGGACGAGGCCGGACACCTCGTCACGATCGCGACCACCGGACGCGACCCGCAGCGCGAGGCGGCGCTGCTGCGCGTGCTGCGCGGCCAACGGCCGCGCGGGGTGATCCTGGCGGCGTCGCGGATGGCGGCCCCGCACGAGGCGGTCCAGATGGAGATCGACGCCATCCACGGCAACGGCGGTCGGGTGATCGCGCTGGGCCCCGGCGCCGCGGAGCTGCGCTCCGTCGTCATCGACAACTGGGGCGGCGCGCGCCAACTCGGCTTGGCCCTCGCAGAGCGCGGCTACCAGCGCGCCGTCGTCCTGGCCGCGCCCCGCGGGCTCATCACCACCGACCAGCGCCTCGCGGGCTTCACCGACGGCTTCACGGCGGGGGGCGGCGTGGTGGCGGCCGTGCACCGGGCTCCGTTCACCCGGGAGGGCGGTGCGGAGTCGATGCGCGCGGCCCTGGCCGAGGGGATCGCGCCGGGGACTCTGGTGTTCGCGCTGAGCGACGCGGTCGCGATGGGCGCACTGCGGGAGCTGCGGGACGCCGGCCGCATCGTCGGCGGGGACGTCGCCCTGGCCGGGTTCGACGACATCCCGGCGGCCGAGGACGTCACCCCCGCGCTGACGTCGGTGCACATTCCGTTGGAGGAGGTGGGCTACCAGGCGGTCCGGGCGGCGATCGACTCCGAGTGGACGCCGGCTCCGCTGCGCATGGAGGTCCACCTGCGCGCCAGCACGCCGCCCGTGTCCTGAGGCGTCAGCTGGCCCGGAGATTCACGTGGAGAGCGACGGCCCCCATCGCCGGCAGCTCGAGTTCCGCCGCACCGTCTTCGACGACGACGCCCCCCTCGGCGCACCTGTCCCGAGTCGTCGGTGGCGCCACGGGTCCGGCGGCATCGCAGTACTCGCCATCGGGTAGCCCCGTGCTCACGCGGACCGTCGCGGGCCGCGAACTGTCATTGACGGCGATGAGGCCCAGCTCTCCGCGGTCCCACCCCACGGCGTAGCCCTCGCGCCACATGTTCGCGACGGGGGCATCGCCGACGACGGCCGCCCACTCCGCCAGCCCCAGCACGTCGCGGTGCTGGCACAGCCATGCCCCGTCCGCGGGATCCTCCGACGGCTCGGCGCACTCCACGTCCTCGACACGGCCCTCGCTGGAGGGCGGCCCGGCGTCCCGGTCCGAGAAGGCGTAGCCGGAGTACAGGACGGGGGTGCCGTAGTCGATCCCGATCAGCAACGCCGTCGCGACCCGGAACTCGTCCGGGTCCTTCGAGCTCAGCGTCTGCCCGTTGCGCTCGGTGTCGTGGTTGGTGACGAAGGTGTACGCGTCGTCGGACGGTACCTCGCCGTCGCGCAGCTCCACCGCACGATGCACCGAGCCGCCGGGCACGATCCCGGCCAGGTCCTTGGCGACCTGGAACGCGAAGACCGCGCCCGCGTCGAGGTAGTCCTCCGGCTGGATGGGCTCACCCGAGCCGCGGATGACCTCCGAGATGATCCGAGGGTCGCCCTGCAGCCGGCCGACGATCGCCTCGACGTCCCCGGCGGACATGTGCTTGGCGGCGTCGATGCGGAACCCGTCGACCCCCAGTGAGGTGAGGTCGTCGAGGTACGCCGCGATGGTGTCGCGGACGGTGTCGCTGCCGGTGTCGAGGTCCGCGAGGTTGACCAGCTCGCACTCCTGCACCTGCTGCTGATCCAGGTAGTTCTCGATGTCGCCCGACACGGTGAGCGAGCACGTGTGGAAGTCGTCGCGGCCGTACAGCCCCGGATACTCGTAGTGCTCGAACTCCGTGCCCGCGACGCCGACCCCGCCGTCGATGCCGGCCATGTGGTTGATGACCGCGTCCGCGATGACGTCGACGCCCGCGTCACCGCACGCCTCCACCATCTGGGCGAACTCCTCGCGGGTGCCGAGCTTCGACTCCAGCTCATAGCTGACGGGCTGGTACGAGGTCCACCACTGGTCGCCCTCGATGTGTTCCTGGGCGGGGGAGAGCAGGACGAAGCCGACGCCGTGGGGACCGAGGACGTCGGTGCACTCCTTCGCCACCGACCGCCACGGCCACTGGAACAGCTGGACGCCGACCGTGGGCGTGGTGTCGACCGCGGGCGGTCCGGCAGGGGAGCAGGCCGCGACGGCCAGGGGCAGGGCCAGCAGCAGGGCGAGGGGGCGTCGCATGGGCGCCAGCCTAGGTGCCCGGCGCGGCTCGCCGGACTAACGCGGGCGATCTCGTCGGGATGGCCGCCATCTACGCCTATCCCGACGCAGTCGCCCGGGTTATGAACGCCACCCCCGGCGCGTGGCCCCGGATCGGCGGCCCCGGCGTTGGTGCCGAACCTAGACTGGCCGCATGAGCAAGCTCAGCCTGATCCTCAAGACCGCCGGTGGCGCCGTCGCCACGACCGTGACGCTGGTGACCGCGCTGCGCGAGAACCCCGAGATCGCCAAGAGCCTCGACGGCCTGCTGGGCAGGCTGAAGGAGGCCGCGGCCGGGGACCACCCGAAGCGTCGCTTCGACGCCAAGATGGCGGCTATCGACACGGCGGCTGACGCCGTCGCGCAGGCGTTCCCGGAGGCGACGGAGCCCGCGGGTTGGCGTCGCCAGGCGCAGGCGCTGCGCGTGCGGGGCGAGCTGGCCTGGAGCGCGAACCGTGGCGCGGTGCGCCGCAAGGCCATGAAGTCGCTGGACGCCGAGACGGGGGAGCTGCTGCAGCAGATCAACACCCGGCTGGCCGCGCTGCAGACCGCGCTGCCGCCCGAGGACCCCCGCGCCAGCTGATCGGCGGGCCCCGGCCGGGATCGGGGTTTGAGCAGATGGCACGGTTCGACGGACGGGTCACGCTCAGCGCGAGCGGAGGCGGCTCCGCGAACCGTGCCATCTGCTCAAACCTTGCCCCCCTCGGCCGGGCACGCGATGGCCCCGGTCCGTCAGGAGCGGACCGGGGCCATCGGGCGTGTCGTCTACGGCCGGATCGGCCGTCGGATCAGGGGGCGGGGATGAGGAAGTCGCGCACCAGCGAGTCGAGATCCGCGTCGGCGGCCAGGAACTGGCGCAGCGTCTTGCGGGTGGGGCCGAACATCTCGAACTCCTCGATGCTGAGCCCGTCCACCTCGTAAGCGCGGTTGAAGTCCTCCAGCCGGCGCAGCGACTCGATGATCCGCGGGTCGACGGGGACGTCGATGCGGCTCTCGGCCACGTAGTCGGAGTTGTTGATCCGCTTGGCCCACTTGAAGGGCGGGGAGATCACCAGGTCGCCGCCGACGAGCTCGCTGTACTGCAGCACGTTGCGGAACGCGGCGGACAGGACCCGCGAGCGGAAGCCGCGCTCCTTGAAGATCTGGTAAGCCTTCTTGATGGCCGCGACACCGGCCCACTCCAGGTGGCCGGGATCGATGAACAGCTGCGTGCGCTCGGCCTCGGACTTCAGCCAGTCGTCGAGGCGGCCGACCATGAGCGTCACCACGGGCCACATGTCGTCGATGGACTTGCCCTCGGCGACGCGGCGCTGCAGGCCGCGCTCGATGGCCTCGCCGGAGCGGACCACCTGCGCGACGGTGAACGACACCGTCACGTTGATGACGACGCCGCGGTACGTGGCCTCCTCGATGGCCTCGATGCCCACCTTCGTCGCGGGGATCTTCACGATGATGTTGGGGGCGAGGTTGTGGAACTCCTCGGCCTGGTCGGCGAGCGCCTTGGCGTCGCGGTGGAGGCGGGGGTCGGTCTGCACCGACAGGCGGCCGTTGCGGCCCTTCGACTCCTCGAAGATCGGCAGGAGCAGCTCCGCGGCCTCCACGGACATGTCCTTGATGGCCTGCCACCCGATGGCCGACTCGCCCCAGGTGGGGTGCGCCTCGGCGATGGCCTTGATGCGCGGGCCCCAGACGTCCTTGTGCTGGTTGATCGTCGTGTAGCCGATCACGGGGTTGCAGGTGGCGCCGACGCCGCCGAACGCGATGGACTGGCGGAGCTCATCGAGGTCCGCGGAGTCGTTCCAGAGGGCGGTGGGCGTGGTCCGGGCCGCGGTCAGCAGCGGTCCTTCGGTGTACTCGATGGTCATGCCATTTCCTTCTTCGACGGTGGTGCGGTCTCGACGATGAGGCCTGACACCATTGGACACCTGTTTGGTTTGTCCTGTCAAGAATATGTCAGAACAAAATTCAATGCAAGGGCGGGGTGCGCCCGTCAGGCGACGACCGTCTGGTCGTAGGAGTACATGGAGGCGCGGTAGACGTGCATCCCGAACTCGACCGCGCGGTGCTGCTCGTCGTACGCCGTGCGCTGCATGGTCAGGAGCGCCGCGCCGGTCGGCTCGTTGAGCAGGCGCGCCTCCTCGGCCGTGGCCAGGCGGGCGCTGATCTGCTGGAAGCCCACCGCGACCTTCACGCCCCGCGCGCGAAGGTTCGAGTAGAGGCCGCCGCTCTCCAACTGCTCGCGCGTCGGAGCGATCGACGCCGGCAGCCAGTTGCTCATGATGGCCAGCGGTTCGTCTCGCACCATCCTCAGGCGGCGCATGTGCACCACCTCGGCGCCGGGCTCGAGACCGAGCGCCGCGGCCACGCCGGGCGTGCACGACTCGAGTTCCCAGTCCAACACCGTGGTGCGCGGCTCGACGCCCGACTTCTCCATGTCGTCGGCCAGGGAGGTCAGGGTCATGGGTCGGTGGACGCGGGTCGGCGTGACCTGAGTCCCGGCCCCGCGGCGTCGGACGATGAGGCCCCGGTTCGTCAGCGTCTCCATGGCGCGACGAGCCGTCGGCCGGGACACGCGCAGGCGTTCGGCCATGGACACTTCGTCCTCGAGCCGGGTGCCGGGCTCGATGGCGCCGCTCTCGATCAGGCTCGCCAGGGGCTCGGCGATCTGCGCGTGCAGCGGTGTTGGGCTGGACCGATCAATCTCGATCTGGGGGATGTATGGGGCGGTGTGCGGCATTGCAGTCTCTCACTCACTAATTGACAGCATTGTAGGGCCCGGACGGTCCGATTTGCTAGGGTCATTGTCAGGAGTTTCGTGTCATTCGCCCGCGCCTCTGCGGGCGGTGACGCTGCGGCTCCCCGTTAATCCGGACGCCCTGCCGCCTGCCGGCAAGGATAACCGGGTCCGCAGTTTGTCTTGACAAATGCTCCCGCCGCGTTACGATGGGTGGGCATCACCTCGAAGAAGCGGGTTAACTCATGGGACTATTCGGCACGCGCACCGTCGATGTGCTGACGATGGGGCGCATCGGCGTCGACATCTACCCGCTGCAATACGGAGTCGGCCTCGAGGACGTCGAGTCGTTCGGTAAATTCCTCGGTGGCAGCCCCACCAATGTCGCTGTGGCTGCCGCCAGACTGCGCAGGTCCGCGGCGGTCGTCACCGCCGTCGGCGACGATCCGTTCGGCCGGTTCTGCCGGGCGGAGATGGGCCGCCTCGGCGTCTTCGACGACTACGTCAAGGTCGACGACGACCTCAACACCCCCGTCACCTTCTGTGAGATCTTCCCGCCCGACAACTTCCCCCTGTACTTCTACCGGCGCCCCGTCGCGCCGGACCTGCGGCTGCGCCCCGACGACCTGCCGATCGACGCCATCGTCCAGGCCCGCGTCTTCTGGATCACGGCCACCGGGCTCAGCCGCGAGCCCAGCCGCTCGGCGCACCTGGCCGCGCTGGAGGCACGCGGACGGCGCCCCTTCACAATCCTCGACCTCGACTACCGCGAGCAGTTCTGGGCATCTCCGGAAGCGGCGCGGGAGGCGATCGCCGAAGCGCTGCCCTACGTCGACATCGTCGTGGGTAACCGCCGCGAGTGCGAGGTGGCGGTGGGGGAGTCGGATCCGGAACGCGCCGCCGAAGCGTTGCTGGCGCGCGGCGTGGACCTCGCCGTGGTGAAGCGCGGACCCGACGGCGTGCTTGCGATGGATGCGGACCGCGTGGTCGAGGTCGCCGGCACGCCCATCGAGGTGGTCAACGGGCTCGGATCCGGGGACGCCTTCGGCGGCGCTCTGTGCTTCGGCCTCATCAAGGAGTGGCCGCTCGTCGACACGCTCGTCGCCGCCTCCGCCGCGGGGGCGCTGGTCGCCACCCGCCTCGAATGCTCGACCGCCATGCCCAGCGAGCCCGAACTGCTCGCCAGCGTGCGTCGGCACCCCGTCGCCACCAAGACCCGCCACCGCGTCAAGGAGAACTCATGACCGACCATGTCCTGCCCGCCGGCACCACCGGCGCCGCGCCGCTCACCGTCGACGTCACGCCCCAGAGCGCGGCCTGGACCTATTCCGGGCTGCAGATCGCGGCGCTGGCAGCGGGGGAGTCGTACACGTTCGCCACCGGCGACGCCGAGTACCTCGTCCTGCCGCTCGACGGCGCCGCCACCGTCAGCGTCAAGGACGGCAACCAGTTCGAGCTGGCCGGGCGCTCCACGATCTTCGGCGAGGTCACCGACTACCTCTACCTGCCCCGCGGCGTCGAGGCCACCGTGACGTCGGTCGCCGGCGGCCGTTACGCGCTGCCGAACGCGGTCGCGTCCGAGACGCTGGAGCCGCGCTACTGCCCGGCCGACGAGGCGATCGTCGGCCTGCGCGGCGCCGGCGTCATGTCGCGACAGGTCACCAACTACGCCATCGGCAACCCGCTCCACACCGACCGGCTGCTGGTCTGCGAAGTCATCACGCCCGGCGGCAACTGGTCCAGCTACCCGCCGCACAAGCACGACGAGATGAGCGAGACCGAGCGCGAGCTCGAGGAGATCTACTACTTCGAGATCAAGGGCGACGAGCACGGCCCGGGCATGGCGTTCCACTCCACCTACGGGACCCCGGAGCGCCCGATCGACGTCGCGCTGCGCGTGTCGACGGGCGACACCGCCCTGGTGCCCCACGGCTGGCACGGGCCCTGCGTCGCGGCCCCCGGCTACGACCTGTACTACCTCAACGTCATGGCCGGCCCCGGTGGATCCGAATGGCTGTCCGTCGACGACCCCTGCTACGGCTGGCTCCGCCAGACCTGGGACGACACCGATGTCGATCCCCGCCTCCCCTACGCCACCACCCGGCACGACGCCTGAGAAAGCGAGTCTGAACCCCTATGAGCACCATCCGACTGTCGGTCGCCCAGGCCGTCATCCGCTACCTGGCCCATCAGTACACGGAACGTGACGGCGTCGAGCAACGCTTCATCGCCGGCATGTTCGGCATCTTCGGCCACGGCAACGTCGCCGGCCTCGGCCAGGCGCTCCTGCAGAACGAGGTCGCCCCCGACTTCGACGAGCCCTTCGACTACTGGATGGGCCGCAACGAGCAGGGCATGGTCCACGTCGCCGCCGCGTACGCCAAGCAGTCCGAGCGGCTCCGCACGCTGGCCGTGACGTCGTCGATCGGCCCCGGCGCCCTCAACATGGTCACCGGCGCCGCGCTGGCCACGACCAACCGCGTGCCCGTCCTGCTGTTCCCCTCCGACATCTTCGCCAACCGCGCCCCGGACCCGGTGCTGCAGCAGGTCGAGGACCCCACCAACCCCGACGTCAGCGCCAACGACGCGTTCCGGCCGGTGTCGCGGTTCTGGGACCGGGTCAACCGCCCCGAGCAGCTCATGGTGTCGCTCCCGCGCGCCATGCGGGTGCTGACGGACCCGGTCGAGACCGGCGCCGCCGTCGTCTGCCTGCCCGAGGACGTCCAGGCCGAGGTCTACGACTGGCCCGTGGAGTTCTTCGCCAAGAAGGTCTGGCACATCGACCGCCGGGTCCCCGACCGCGCTGCCCTGGCCCGCGCCGTCGAGGCGATCCGCGCCGCGAAGAAGCCGCTGGTCATCGCGGGCGGCGGCGTCAAGTACTCCGGCGCCTCCGAGGAACTGCGCGCCTTCGCCACGGCCACCGGCATCCCGGTCGCGGACACGCAGGCCGGCAAGGGCGCCATCAACTGGGACCACGAGCGCGCCGTCGGCGGCGTGGGCGCCACGGGCGCCGGTTCCGCCAACGCGCTGGCCGACGAGGCCGACCTCATCATCGGCATCGGCACCCGCTACTCCGACTTCACCACCGGGTCGCAGACCCAGTTCAAGAACCCCGACGTGCGCTTCGTCAACATCAACGTCGGCTCGTTCGACGCCGCCAAGCAGGGCGCCGAGATGCTGCTGGCCGACGCCCGCGAGGCGCTCGTCGCGCTGACCGAGGCCCTCGACGGCCACCGTGTCGACGACGACTACAGCGCGCGGATCGCCGATGAGCGCGCCGCCTGGGCCCGCGCCACCGACGAGTGCTACCACCGCGACCAGACCCCGCTGCCCGCGCAGACCGAGGTCTTTGGAGCGCTCAACGAGATGATGGGCGACGAGGACGTGGTCATCAACGCCGCCGGCTCCATGCCCGGCGACCTGCAGTGCCTGTGGCGCGCCCGCACCCCGGGCCAGTACCACCTGGAGTACGCGTTCTCGACGATGGGGTACGAGATCCCCGCGGCGCTCGGCGTGAAGATGGCCAGCCCCGACTCGGAGGTCGTCGCGATCGTGGGTGACGGCACGTATCAGATGCTGCCGATGGAGCTCGCCACCATCGTCCAGGAGCGCGCGAAGGTGATCTTCGTGCTGCTGCAGAACTACGGCTTCGCCTCCATCGGCGGGCTGTCCGAGTCCCGGGGATCCCAGCGCTTCGGCACGAAGTACCGCATGCGCGCCGAGGACGGGGGCCGCAGCGACGACCTCATCCCCGTCGACATCGCCGCCAACGCCCGCTCGTGGGGCATCGACGTCATCGAGGTGTCCACGATGGCCGAGTTCCGCGAGGCCTACGCGGCCGCCGTCGCCTCCGACACGGCGACGATGATCCACATCGAGACCGACCTGTACGGGCCCAACCCGCCCGCCACCGGCTGGTGGGACGTGCCGGTCACCTCCGTGTCCACGCTCGAGTCCACCCAGCAGGCCTACCGCGAGTACGCCGAGGCCATCAAGGCCCAGCGCCGCTTCTTCTGACCCAAGCCCCCATCGGCGAAAGGAATCCGATATGTCCACCATCACCATGCCCCACTGGATCGACGGCGAAGAGTACGTCGAGGAGGGCGTCGAGGTCCTCACCATCGACAACCCCGCGACCGGCGAGATCGTCGGCGGCGTCGCCGAGGCCAGCACCGAGCTGCTTGACCGCGCCATCGCGTCCGCACGCAAGGCCCAGGCGGTCTGGGGCCGCACCTCGCTGGCCAAGCGCACCCGCGTCATGTTCAACTTCCGCCAGCTGCTCATCGAGCGGCAGGACGAGCTGGCCGACATCATCGTCCGCGAGGGCGGCAAGACCCGCGGCGACGCGCTGGGCGAGATCGCCCGCGGCCTCGAGATCGTCGAGTTCGCGTGCGGCATCCAGAACGCGCTCAAGGGGGAGCACACCATCGAGGCCGCCACCGGCGTCGACGTGCACACCATCCGGCAGGCCGTCGGCGTCGTCGGCGCCATCGTGCCGTTCAACTTCCCGATGATGGTCCCGATGTGGATGCACCCGATGGCGCTGGCCACCGGCAACGCCGTCATCCTCAAGCCCGCCACGCCCGTTCCGACGGTGTCGCTGACGGTGGCGAAGCTGTATCAGGAGGCAGGCCTGCCCGACGGGCTGTTCCAGGTCGTCGCCGGCGACAAGCAGGTCGTCACGCACATGCTCAACCATCCCGGCATCGACGCCATCTCGTTCGTCGGCTCGACGCCGGTCGCCAAGATCGTCGCCGCCGGCTGCGCCGCCACGGGCAAGCGCTACCAGGCGCTGGGTGGGGCGAACAACCACGCGATCGTCATGCCCGACGCGAACCTCGACTTCGCCGCGCAGCACATCGTCTCCGGCGCCTTCGGTGCCGCGGGCCAGCGCTGCATGGCGCTGCCGGTCGTCGTCGCGGTCGGCGAGGCCCACGACCCGCTGATCGAGCGCGTCAAGGCTCGCGCCGAGGCCCTCAAGGTCGGCCCCGGATCGGACCCGGCCAACGAGCTCGGCCCCGTCATCTCGTCGAAGTCGCGCGAGCGGATCATCTCCTGGATCGACGACGCGGAGGCCAAGGGCGCCAACGTCGTGCTGGACGGCCGCACCTTCCGCCCCGAGGTCGAGGGCACCGACGGCGGCTACTGGGTCGGCCCCACCATCGTCGACAACGTGCCCCTGGAGACGCAGCTCTACTGCGAGGAGGTCTTCGGACCGGTCCTCGTGGTGGTGAAGGCCGAGAGCTACGAGGAGGCCATCGAGATCGTGAACTCCGGCGCCTTCGGCAACGGCTCGGCGATCTTCACCGAGAACGGCGAGACCGCGCGCCGGTTCCAGCTCGACGTGCAGGCGGGCATGGTCGGCATCAACGTGCCGATCCCGGTGCCCGTCGGCTACTACTCGTTCGGTGGCTGGAAGAACTCACTCATCGGCGACCACAAGATCCACGGCCAGGAAGGCGTGAACTTCTACACCCGGACCAAGGTCATCACGACTCGCTGGGCCGGCGGTGGGAGCCACGGCAAGATCGGTCTCGACTTCGTGGCCAGCCACAGCCGCTGACCCGGGACGAGGAGAACACCACCATGGTCAAGCGCATCGGAGTCGGCGTCATCTCGCTCGGCTGGATGGGGCGGCTGCACACCCGCAGCTACAAGGCGCTGGCGGAGCGCTACCCCGAACTGGGGCTCGCCTGCGATCTGGTCGCCGCGTGCGATCCGGTCGACGCCACCCGCGAGTGGGCGGTCGACGTGGCGGGCTTCCAGCGCGCCTACGCCGACTACCAGGATCTGCTCGCGGATCCCGACGTCGACGTCGTGTCGATCTGCGCCCCGAACTACCTGCATCGCGAGATCGCGCTGGCGGCCGTGGCGGCCGGGAAGCCGTTCTGGATCGAGAAGCCGATGGGCGTGAGCGCGACCGAGTCGCGTGAGATCGCCCAGGCCGCGGCCGGCGCCGGATTGGCGACCGCCGTCGGGTTCAACTACCGGCATGTGCCGGCGATCCAGTACGCCCGCCAGCTCATCCGCGACGGAAAGCTGGGGCGCATCACGAACTGCCGCGTGTGGTTCATCGCCGACTACGCGTCGAGCCCCGACGGCCCGCTGACCTGGCGCTACGACCGTGCCCGGGCCGGGGCCGGCGTCGTGGGGGACCTGCTCTCGCACGGCGCCGACCTCGCCCAGTACCTCGTGGGGCGGATCTCCTCGGTGTCCGCGCTCACCGACACCTTCATCCGGGAGCGCCCCATCCCGATCGGCTCCGGCGGCGTCGGGCACTCGGGGTACACGATCGGCGAGGAGAAGGGCCCGGTCGGTAACGAGGACTGGGTCGCGGTGCTCACCCGCTTCGACGGCGGCGCGGTCGGCGTGCTCGAGGCCAGCCGCGTGTCGGTGGGGCCGCGGGCCGAGTACATCGTCGAGGTGTACGGCACGGATGGCTCCGTGCGGTGGAACTTCGAGTCGCTCAACCACCTCGACGTGTGCCTCGGCCACGGAGAGGCGCCGATCCAGGGCTACACCCGGGTGATGGCCGGCCCGGGCATGCCGGACTTCGACCGCTTCCAGCCCGGCGCGGGCACCTCGATGGGATTCGACGACCTCAAGGCGGTCGAGGCGGCGCAGTTCCTCACGTCGGTGACGACGGGGGAGCAGGTCGCGCCGTCGGCCGGCGACGGCTGGGCCGCCGCCGAGATCGACGAGGCCGTGGTGGCGTCGGCCGCCGACGGGCAGTGGCACGAGGTGCCGACCGTGGACGCGGTCACCACCTTCGGACGCTGAGCGTCCACATCGAACCGCTGACGGGCGGCTCCCCTCTACGCACCCGGGGAGCCGCCCGTCAGTTCATCGGGCGGGATAACCTCGAGCTATGAAGCTCCTCCTCCGGCTCCTCGCCTCCGCGGCGGCCACCGCGGTCGCGGTGTGGCTCGTCCCCGGCATCACCCTGACCGCCGACACCGTGCAGGACCAGGTGCTGACGCTCCTGGGCGTCGCGGTCATCCTCGGTCTCGTCAACGCGGTCGTCAAGCCGTTCGCGGCGGCACTGGGGACCTGTCTGATCGTGCTGACCTTCGGGCTGTTCCTCCTGGTGATCAACGCGCTCATGCTCATGCTCACGTCCTGGGTGGCCGGACAGGTGGGCCTCGGCTTCATGGTCGACGGCTTCTGGGCGGCGCTGCTCGGGTCGCTCGTCATCTCGCTCGTCAGCGCCGTGGCGGGCTCCGTGCTCGGGCTGCGCGACTCCGACTAACTCCCATTTGTACAAACAAATAAGGTCGGGTGGTGGATTAATCTACCCCTAGTGACAGCGGTGCTCTGCAGGGCTCATACTTGGATTGTCCACACAAACTTTTGCTGAGGAGCACCCCATGGACATCCCTGCAACGATGCGAGCCGCAGTCCTCCGGGCCCCCGGTGAGCCATTGTCGATCGAGACCATCCCGACCCCCCGCCCCCGCGCCAACGAGGTTCTCCTCAAGGTCTCCGCGTGCGGCCTGTGCCATTCCGACCTGCACGTGCTCGGCGGGGCCATCGCGTTCCCCACACCCTGCGTCCTGGGCCACGAGGTCTCGGGCCAGATCGTCGAGCTCGGCCCCGCCATGCTGAACGCGGACCTCGCCGTCGGGCAGCAGGTCGCGGGCGCCTTCCTCATGCCGTGCGGGCAGTGCAAGGCCTGCCGCGCCGGCCGCGACGACCTCTGCTACCCGTTCTTCCAGCTCAACCGCCTCAAGGGCGTCCTGTACGACGGCGAGACGCGGCTGCAGGACGCCGACGGCAACCCGATCTGGATGTACTCCATGGGCGGCCTGGCTGAGTACTGCGTGGTGCCGGCGACATCCGTGACGCCCATCCCCGACACCCTGTCGCCCAAGAACACCGCGATCCTCGGCTGCGCGGCCATGACGGCCTACGGCGCGGTCCGGCGCGGCGCGGACCTGCGCTTCGGCGAGAGCGTCGCCGTCGTCGCGACCGGCGGCGTGGGCAGCATGATCATCAAGTTCTCGAAGGTCATGGGGGCGCGGCAGATCATCGCCCTCGACGTCGACGACGACAAGCTCGTCGCAGCCACCGCCATGGGCGCCACCCACACGGTCAACCTCGCGCATCGCGATGCCCGCGAGGCGGTCATGGAGATGACCGACGGCTACGGCGTCGACGTTGCCTTCGAGGCGCTGGGCCGTCCGCAGACGTGGGCGACGGCGCTCGACATCCTCTCCGACGGCGGACGCATGGTCCCCATCGGGCTCGGGGCCGGGGTGCAGTCCGCCGAGGTGCAGATCAACCGCACGGTGCGGCGCAGCCAGTCCATCATCGGGTCGTACGGCGCGCGCACGCGGGTGGATCTGCCCGCCGTCGTCGACATGGCGGATCGTGGGCTCATCGGCGTCGACGATGTCGTCAACCAGGTCTTCAGCCTGGAGGACGTCAACGTGGGCTACCAGAAGCTGCGCGACGGGACCATGTCGGGCCGCGGCATCGTCGACATGAGCCTCTGACCCGCGTCGTTGGACGGGCGATGAGCCTGAATCGAGGGTCGACGAGCGATCCGGGGAATATGAACGTTCCAACCGCCGCGACCCCCCGTCCCAGGCTCAACGCCGGTCCGCAAGCCGCGTGTCAGGCTCATCGCGAGCTAGGGCACGCGCGCGAGGGGGCGGTCACCGAAAACTGGTGACCGCCCCCTCGTTGTCCGCGGGGACAGCGCTCAGGACGCCAACGCCTTCAGCGCCTCGAACGACGCCGCCGCATTGCTCACCGGGCCACCGTCGGCCGGAGGCTCCTCGTCGATCATGATGTCCTGCTCGAGGACCCAGTAGCCGTCGAAGCCGGCCTCATCCAAGAGTCGCGCGACCGTGGCGAAGTCGACGTCCCCCTGCCCGATCGGTACGAACATGCCGGCCTTGATGCCCTCAGACCAGTTGATCTCGCCCGGCAGCAGCTTCTTCGCCAGGTCCAGGCGCACGTCCTTCGCGTGCACGATCCCCACGCGATCCGCGTACTTCCGCACGAGCTCGACGACGTCGGCGCCGCCGCACGTGAGGTGGCCCGTGTCCAGGCAGAGGCCGACGGTGGAGTTGTCGAGGACCCGCTCCACCTCGTCGACGTTCTGCACCATCGTTCCCCAGTGCGGGTGCAGGACCGCGGTCACGCCCTTGGCGCGGCACACGTCGCTGATCCGGCTGAGGTTGGTGAAGAGCGTCTGCCATCCCTGCTCGTCGAGCACGGGGCGGGCGTCGTAGCCCTCCTGGCCCGAGTCGGCGGCCAGGACGAGGACCTCGCCGCCGGCGACCTCGAACGCCTTCAGCTCCGCCTCGACCATCGGGATGGGGTCGAAGTCGGGGTCGTGCATGACCGCGAGGAAGAACGAGCCGACGGGCTTGAGGCCGAACTCTGCGACGGCGGCTGCGCGGGCCTCGGGCTCCACCGGCAGCCAGCCCTGGGGGCCGAACTCGGTGGCCGTGAGGCCGATCTCCTTCATCTCTTTCAGCACGCGCTCGGGGCTCATCTGGTAGCCCCAGCCCGGTACCTCACACACACCCCAGCTGATGGGTGCTCCGGCGATCTTCATGTGCAGCTCCTTCGCAGCATTCTCAGCCGCCATGTGCGGCCCTTGCTCCTATTATGTCCTGCCAATATCGCCAGCGCCACAGGGGTGTCGTAGGCTTGTCCCGACACTGGACAACGGGGCCCATCACCTGTTCACCCCGCGTATGTGCTGACAAGGAGACCACTATGATCCGCTTCGCCATCATCGGCGCCGGCCGCATCGGCCAGGTCCACGCCCGGGCCGTCGCCGCGCATCCCGAGGCCACCCTCACGCTCGTCTACGACGCCTTCGAGGCCCCCGCCAAGGCCCTCGCAGAGGCGCGTGGTGCCCGCTTCACCCTCGACATCGACGAGGTCTACAACGCCGCCGACGTCGACGCCGTCATCATCGGGTCGCCGACCGCGATGCACGTCGAGCACATCCTCGGCTCGGTGCGCGGCGGCAAGCGCGTGCTGTGCGAGAAGCCCGTCGCGCTCGACATGGCGGAGGCCGTCCGCTGCATGGATGAGCTGGGCGACGAGGCCCGCCGCGTCATGCTCGGCTTCAACCGGCGCTTCGACCCGAGCTTCGCCGAGATCAACGCCCGCGTGGCCGACGGCGAGATCGGCCAGCTGCAGCAGCTCACCGTCACCTCGCGCGACCCCCAGGGGCCCCCTGCGGAGTACGTCGCGGGCTCCGGCGGAATCTTCAAGGACATGACCATCCACGACTTCGACATGGTCCGCTTCTTCCTGGGCGACATCGTCGAGGTCAGCGCGTTCGGCACCAACGCCGACGAGGCCATCAAGGCGGCCGGCGACTTCGACCAGGCCATGGTCCTGCTCCGCAACGCCGACGGCGCGCTGGCCACGATCGTGAACTCTCGCACGTGTGCCTACGGCTACGACCAGCGGCTCGAGGCGTTCGGGGCCGACGGCGCCCTCAACGCGGAGAACCTCACCGCGACGTCGGTGCGGAAGGCCAGCGCCACCCAGACCCAGGCGCAGGGCCCCGTCCTCGACTTCTTCCTCTCGCGCTACGAGGCCGCCTACAGCCGCGAGCTCGACGCGTTCATCGCGGCCGTCGTGGAGGACCGGGAGATCAGCCCCAACATCGTCGACGGGGTCGAGGCACTGCGACTGGCCGAGGCCGCGACGCAGAGCGCCCGCGAGGGGCGCACCGTCCGGCTCTGACGCGGAGGCCGGGCGCGGGCCGAATCAGCGTATTTGAGCGGTGGGGCGGATGTGGTCGCCCCACCGCTCAATCGTCCAGCCCTCCGACGTCGACCCGTTCAGGACGATCCACTGCGTGTTGTGCAGGGGTGCGGCGTTCTCGAACCCGATCGACGGGTCCTGCGAGATCGCCCAGACCCGCAGGGCCGCCCCGTGGCTGACGAGTGCCACGGCGTCGTCGCCGGCCTGCTCCATGGCCGCGACGGCGTTGCTGAAGCGCGTGAGGAACTGCCGTGCCGTCTCCCCGCCGTCCAGGCCGACGTCGAGGTTGTGCGGCGCCCAGGAGTTCAGCATCCCGACGTAGACGGTCCAGTCGGTGTTCATCTCCTCGACGCCGGCTGCGATCTCCTGGATGCCGTCGACGACGACGACCTCGAGTTCCCTGGACCGGGCGAGCGGGGCTGCCGTCTGCTGCGCCCGCGTGAGGGTCGACGCGTAGAGGGCGTCGATCCGCTCGTGCGCCAAGGCCTCGACGAGCGCCTCCGCCTGAGCGAGGCCCCGGTGGTTGAGCGGGGCGCCGGGGTAGGCCGTGTCGAGCTGACGGTTGACGTTGCTGTCGGTCTCTCCGTGGCGGATCAGGATCAGGCGCATGGATCCACCGTACCGGGGGAATGCGACGGGGGCGGGGCCGGTGGCCCCGCCCCCGTGGCGGTGAGAGGTGAGCGTGAACCTAGCGGTTCTTGCGCTCGTCGATGATGATCGCGATGACGATGATCGCGCCCTTGACGACCATCTGCATGAACGGGGAGACGTTCATGAGGTCCAGGCCGTTGTTGATGACGCCGATGATCAGCGCGCCGACCACGACGCCCCAGACCGTGCCGACGCCGCCGTTGAAGGAGGTGCCGCCGATGACGGCCGCGGTGATGGCGTCGAGCTCGAGCATCACGCCGAGGGTCGGCTGACCCGAGCCAATGCGGGCGGCCAGGATCATGCCGGCGAGGCCGGCCAGCAGCCCGATCAGAGTGTAGATGAAGAACTGCACCTTGCCGATGCTGATGCCCGACACGCGGGCGGCCTGGTCGTTGCCGCCGATGGCGTACGTGTGGCGACCGAAGCGGGTCCGGTTCAGCACGACCCAGATCACGACGGCCACGAGGATGAAGATGATCATCGGGACCGGGACGCCGAGGATGTTGCCCTGACCCATCCAGTTGAAGCCGGGGGCGAGGTTCGAGACCGGGCGGCCGCCCGTGTAGATGTTCGCCAGGCCGCGGGCCGCGGTCATCATGCCGAGGGTCGCGACGAAGGGCGGGATCCGGAAGTAGGCCACGAGGCTGCCGACGATGGCGCCGATGATCGCGCCCGTGAGGAGGCCGGCGAGCACCGACACGAAGACCGGCATCGGCGGGAGGCCGGGGAACATCATCGTGTCGCTCTGCACCTGCGCGAGGCTGGCGGAGACGACGGCGACCAGCGCCACCGTGGACCCGACCGACAGGTCGATGCCCTTGGTGATGATGGCGAACATCATGCCCAGCGCGATGATGCCGATGGGGGCCACCTGCACGACGACGTTGATGAGGTTGCGCGGCTGCAGGAACGTGCCGCCGGTCACGATGGCCAGGATGATCATGAAGCCGACCAGGATCAGCAGGATCGCGTACGTCTTGGTGAACGACTTGGCGTCGAATTTCGCCCGGGGTTCAGCTGCGGTGTCAGACATGGGTGTGGTGATTCCTTCCTAGGCGGCGGCCGCGTCGCCGCCGGTGGCCAGATGCATGATGGATTCCTGGTTCGCGTCCGCACGGGACAGCTCGCCGGAGATACGGCCCTCGTGCATGACGATGACCCGGTCGCTCATCCCGAGGACCTCGGGGAGCTCGGAGGAGACCATGATGATGGCCTTGCCCTGCTGCGCAAGCTGCGACATGAGGCGGTGGATCTCGCTCTTGGCGCCGACGTCGATGCCGCGGGTGGGCTCGTCGATCATCAGCACATCCGGCACGGTGAGCAGCCAGCGCGAGATGAGCGCCTTCTGTTGGTTGCCGCCCGAGAGGTTCTTGATCAGCTGCTCCAGGTTCGGCGTCTTGATCCGCAGCGCCTGGCGCTGCTCCTCGCTGACGCGCTTGAGGTCGCCCATCTTGAGGAAGCCCTTGGGGCTGAACTTCGGGAGGGCGGCGATCGTGATGTTGTCGCGCACCGACAGCACGCCCATGATGCCGTTGTGCTTGCGGTCCTCGGTCAGCATGCCGATGTTGGCGGCGATGGCGTCCTTCGGCTCGCGGATGCGGATCTTCTTCCCCCGGATCTCGATGTCGCCGCTCTCGGCCGGGTGGATTCCGAAGATGGTCTCCAGCACCTCGGTGCGGCCGGCGCCCATGAGGCCCGCGAAGCCCACGATCTCGCCGGCGCGGACGTCGAAGCTGACGTCGCGCACGAGCTTGCCGCGGTTGAGGTTACGCACGGACAGAACGACCTCGCCGATCTCGGCCTCCAGCTTGGGGAACAGGCTGGTGAGCTCGCGGCCCACCATGAGCTGGATCAGCTTGTCGCGGGTCAGCTCCTTGGCGGGCACCGATGCGACGTGCTTGCCGTCGCGGAAGACGGTGATGTCGTCGGAGATCTTGAAGACCTCGTCCATCTTGTGGGTGATGTAGATGATGGCCACGCCGTAGTCGGTGAGCCGCTTGATCATCCCGTGCAGGTGCTCGACCTCGCGCTCAGGGATGGCCGACGTCGGCTCGTCCATGATGATGATCTTCGCGTCGTAGCTGATCGCCTTGGCGATCTCGACCATCTGCTGCCGCGCGACGGTGAGGTCCTTCATCTTCGCGCGGGGATCGATCTTGATGTCCCACTCGTCGAACAGTTCCTGCGTTTTGCGGATGATGAGCTTCGGGTCCAGGAGGCCGAACTTGCCCCGCTGTTCCCGGCCGAGCCAGATGTTCTCGGCCACCATCATCTCCGGCACGGGGGAGAGCTCCTGGTGGATCATCGAGATCCCGTGTTCCAGGCCATCCTTGGTGTCCTTGAAGCTGACCTGGTCCCCCGCCAGTTCGATGGTGCCGGCGTCGGGGGTGTACATCCCGATGAGGCACTTCATCAGCGTCGACTTGCCTGCTCCGTTCTCGCCCATGAGCGAGTGGACCGTGCCGCTGCGCACGTCCAGCTGGACCCCGTCGAGGGCGACCACGCCCGGGAACGTCTTGCGGATGTCGCGCATCCGCAGAATCACTTCTTGCATCTCGTTCCTCCCTGCCGAAGCCGGTGGCCGGGGCGTTCACCGCACCCGGCCACCGATGTTCGTCACTTGAAGTCGGCCATGTTCTCCGGCGTCACCAGCTGGTACGGCACGTCGATGACGGCCGGGGCTGCGTCGCCGTTGTACATGGTGATGATGGCGTCCACGCCACCGGCACCCTGGCCGGCCGCATCCTGGAACACGGTCACCTCGAGCTCACCGGCCTCCATGGCTGCCAGCGCGTCCGCGGTGGCGTCCACGCCGCCCACGAGGACGTCCTCGAGCATGCCGGCGTTCTTCAGCGCCTGGATGGCGCCCAGCGCCATCTCGTCGTTGTTGGCGCAGATGATGTCGATGTCGTCACCGGACTGGATCCAGTTCTCGGTGATCTGCAGGCCCTTCTCGCGGTACCAGTTGCCGGCCTGCTCGCGCACGACCTCCATGTCCGGGTACTTGGCGACGACGTCCTTGCACCCCTGGGTCCGCAGGCGGGCGGCCTCGTTGGCCGGGTCGCCCTGGATGATGCCGACCTTGCCCTTGCCGCCGGCGAGCTCAGCGAGAGCCTCCATCTCCAGTACGCCGGAGACCAGCGAGTCGGAACCGACGTAGGGAACGCCGGCCGGGAGGTCGGCGGGACGACGGTTCACGTAGGCCAGGGGGATCTCGGCGTCCTGGGCCTTCTGGGTCATCGGGCCGGCAGCGTCGGTGTCGACGGGAATGACGATGATGCCGTCGACGCCTTGCGAGATGAAGTTCTCGACCTGGCCGAGCTGCGTGTCGGCCTTCTCCTGCGCGGACACGATCGTCACCTCGACGCCGGCCTCCTCAGCGCGGGCCTCGATGCCGTCGGCGACCTTCTGGAGGAACTGGTCGAGGATGGGGAAGGTGACGCCGATCTTCAGGCTCTCGCCGTCGTTGGGCTTGACGACCTCGCTCGGGGCGAACGTCACGGTCGCGCCGGCGGAGGCGGCGGGGGCGCTGGAGTCGCTGCCCGCGGGGGCGCTCGTGGTGGGGGTGCTTGCGGTGGTGCCGCAGGCGCTCAAGGCGATGGCCGCGCTGGCCAGCAGGCCCGCGAGCTTGATTCCTTGCTTCATTGCAATGCTCTCTTCCGTGGTGGGTGCGGTGGTCGGGCGACTCCGCAGGGAGGGAGTGTCGCATCTTCGCGACACGCCAATGATGACCAGTTCGTCCTGTCTATGTCAAGACAATTGCTCAGTTGTTATCGCTTCGTTGTGAAAATTCGGCCTCGAGGCGCTCCCTCATCCGGACGTGGATGGCGTCGGCCTCCTCCTCCCAGCCGAACACGCAGACCGACAGGCGGCCGTCGTACTCGACCTCGCGTAGGTAGCCGAAGACCTCGTCCCAGGGGACCTCGCCGTTGCCGATCTCGTTGTGCTGGTGGATGCGTGCGTCTACGCCCGGAGGGTTGATGATGTAGCGGTTGCCCACGTTGGCCAGGTGGTTCCAGACGTCCGCGACGTGCACGTGGCGCAGCCGCTCGCCGGCGTACTCCATGAGCTCGCGCGGGTTGCTCTTCCCCAGCGAGAGGTGGAACAGATGGGGCAGGCAGAACTGGTAGTTGAACCAGTCCTTGTCCACACCGCGCACCACCTGGACGGCGCGGTCGTTTGTCTCGACAAAATCGTAGGGGTGGGCCTCGACGACGCACCCGATGCCACGCTTCTCGAAGTCGGGGATCAGCTCCTCGATGGACCGGTAGAACTGGTGCTCGCTCTTCAGCGGCTGGTTCGGGTCCCCGGAGAACTCGGTGGCCATGAGCGGCACCTCGAGCTCCTCGGCGATCTCGAGCAGCCGTCGCCAGTTGCGGACCTGGGCCTGGCGCTCCTGCTCGTCGGGGGAGCTCCAGTTGAAGACCGGGTTGAACGTCTCGATCTTCACGCCGGTGGTCTGCATGGCCTTCTTGACGCGCGCGATCTCCGCCTTGTCGACCTTGGGGTAGTGGTGCCACTCGTGGAAGTCGGCGCGCGGCGACAGCTCGATATAGCCGTAGCCGAGGTCGGCGGCCTTCTCGCACTCCTGAGCGACGCTGAGGTGGGGGTGGTACATGGAGGGGTCGAGCAGGATCTTGACCATGGGGGCTCCTCGGGTCTGTGGGGGATGGGTGCCCGCCCGGGCGCGACGCCGCAGCTCGCGGCGGGCCGGTCCGGGGTGCGCCCGGGCGGATACGTGGAGGTCAGGCGTACAGGGCGGGGCGCTCGATCATCGTGATCGGAACTTCGCCGTCCGCGGTGAGTGCGGCGACCCCAGCGTCGCAGACCACGGCGGCGGCGTAGCCGTCCCATGAGTCCGAGCCGGTGTGCCGGTCCTGCGACACGGCGGTGATCCACTCCTGCACCTCGGTGACGAAGGCCTGGCCGAAGCGCTGGTTGTGGTCCATCGTGAGCCGGTTGCGGCGCCCGAGCTTGTCGGCGCGGTGCACCAGCTCCTGGTCCCCGAGCCGCACCACGCCCTGTTCGGCCACCAGTTCGCACTGGATGTCGTAGCCGTACTGGCAGTTGACGAACACCTCGTCGTCGACCCGCACACCGGACTCTGAGGTGAGGATCAGCACCAGCGGATCCTGCAGGTGCTCGAAGCGCAGCGAGGTCTTCTTCGGCTTGTCGACGCGGGCCGAGACGAACTCCTCGCCGAGCAGCCAGCGCATGGTGTCGATCTCGTGGATGGCGGTGTCGTTGATGGCCATGTCCCACGTGTACATCTCGGGGACGGTGGGGTTGCGGTGCGCGCAGTGCACCATAAGGGCCTCGCCCACCTCGCCGTCGTCGAGGATCTTCTTCATCTCGCGGTAGGAGGCGTCGAACCGGCGCATGAAGCCGACGGTGACGAGCTTCTTGCCGGCCTTCTGCTCGGCCGCCATGATCTCCTCGCACTCGGCCGCGGTGGGAGCGAGCGGCTTCTCGCAGAAGACGTACTTGCCGGCCTCGATCGCGGCGATGACGTCGGGCTTGTGGGCCGGGCCGTAGCTGGCGATCATGATCGCGTCGACGTCGGGGGAGTTGATGAGCTCGGCGCTCGTGGCGTAGGCGGTGCCGTCGATCTGCTCGGCGACGGCCTTCGCATTGTCAGGGTTCACGTCGCTGACCGCGACGACGCGGCCGCCGGAGATGACGGTGTGGATGCGCTCGATGTGCGCCTTGCCCATGCCGCCGGGGCCGATCATTCCGATCCGGAGAGTCATGTCCTGTGGATCCTTCCGGGTCAGAGGAGGCCGAGGCCGACGGAGGCCAGGTACTCGCGGGTCTTGATGGCGTTCGGCAGCGGGTAGGACGGGTCGCAGCCGTACATGTCCTGCTCGCAGATGACGTAGAGGTCCTTGTTGAGGTCGGCCAGCGCCTCGACGAGGGTGGGCATGTCGGGCTCGCCCTCCGGCGGCGCCACGGAGCAGCCGGCCTTGACGGCCTTGACGAACGGCCAGTCCTCATCGTGGGCCTGCTTGACGAGCTTCGGGTCCATGGCCTTGATGTGGACGTAGGAGATCCGCTCGGGGTAGTCCTTGATGAGCGCGATGTTGTCGGCCATGCCGTAGACGATGTGGCCCGTGTCGAGGCAGAAGCCGACGTATTCGGGATCGGTGGCCTGGAAGATGCGGTCGATGTCCTCGCGGGTCTCGATGTGCGAGTCGCCGTGCGGGTGCAGGACCATCTGGAGGCCGTAGTCCTCCTTCATCATGCGGCCGAGGCGGTTGGCGTTGTTGATGTAGAGGTCCCAGGCCTTGCCGTCGAGGTGACGGTCGTCGGTGAAGGCCCCGGTGTGCTCGTCGCGGAACATGGGGGGCAGGTGGACGACGTACTCGGCGCCGACGGCGGCGTGGGTCTCGCCCACGGCGCGGAAGGTGCGCTCGGTGTCCGCCCAGGCCTCCTCCTTGTGCAGGATGCCCCACGCGGTGCCGGCGACGACGCGGAAGCCCCGCTTGCTCATCTCCTCCTGGAGACGCTTGGGCTCGGTCGGGAAGTAGCCGAAGGGTCCCGTCTCCATCACGGAGAAGCCGGCCTCGGCCATCTCGTCGAGCGCCTTCTCCCACGGGATCTGCGCGGGATCCTCGGGGAACCACACGCCCCACTGATCGGGGCAGACGCCGATCGTCAGGCGGGAGTATCGCGGATCGGTGTTGCGGCTCTTGTCGACAGCCATCGTCATCCTCTCGGGTTGCTCATCCTCGAGCTGACCTCAGTCTAGGTTTGTGATGTTTGTACTGTCAATAGCTCGGGTGAGACTTTTCGATGCGTCCTTGAGGAGATCAAACCGTTGGGGCCCGACGGCTTGTGAGGACAAATTCAGCCCGCCGTGGCCTGCCTGATCATTCAGCTGGATCTGGTCGACACGTTCGTCCCGCCGCTGTTGGGCAAGTTCCTGGCCGTGGAGGCGTTCTTCGTCTTCCTCATCGTCCAGTTCATCCGCGGCCTGCCGCGCGACATGGACGAGGCCGCCCGGATCGACGGATGCGGTCACTGGCGGATCTTCTGGCTGATCATCCTGCCGTTGATCAAGCCCGCGCTCGTGTCGGCGTCGATCTTCGCGTTCATCTGGAGCTGGAACTACGTCCTCGGCCCGCTGCTGTACTTGAACTCGCCCCCGACAACTACCCGCTGCCCCCAACAGCGCGAACTTCGACGCCGCCCCCCGGGGCCAGGTGCTGTGGGTCGGCATCCTCGTGGCCGTCGCGAGCCTGCCCGTGGTGACCTGGCCAGCCGCGCTCGCGGCCGGCGCGTCCCACCTACGCAGGTTCCTGCGTGGTGAGAGCGCCACGGTGAGGCAGTTCGTCGGCGACGTGCGCCGAGCCGTGCCCGCGATCCGTTCGCGGCGGTGATGACCGCGGTGGCACTGGGGCTCGCCGCGGTCATCACGTGGCAGTACGCGCTGTTGGTCGTGCCAGCGGCGGGGATGCTCGTGTTCGCGGTGGTCGCGGTACAGGAGAGTCGCGGCGTTCCGGCGTGACACAACTCACAGCAGCGGGCTGAAAGACGGCTGACGACGGCGAAATCGGCAACTGCTGTGAGTTACGTCACGCCACCCGGGTTCACGGCAGGTGCGGGACCTCGCCGCGCAGGCCCGTCGACGTGACGATCGTGTCCGGCTGGCCGCCGCTGTGCGTGATCGAGCGGTCGTCGTCGTGCACCGTCAGCTGGGTCCGGTGGTGGCGCAGCGCCTTGGCCACCCGCGGGCGGTACCCCTCCAGGTCGAACCAGCGTGCCGCGAGCTCACGGTTGGTGGTCAACGCGGCGAACGGGATCCCGACCTCCTCGGCCGCGGCGCGGCTCAGGTGGTGGGCGCGCACGTGGTCCGGGTGGCCGTAGCCCCCGTCGTCGTCGTAGCTGACGACCAGATCCGTGTGCATCTTCCGGAGGAACGCAACGATGTCCGCGGTCGCCTCCGCCTCATCGGCGGACGTCAGGGACCGTTCATCGGCCTGCTCGCCCGGCCCCGCGACACCGTCGGCGATCCACCGCATGCCGGAGTCGAGGTAGCGGCGCGGCTCGTCCGCGGCGCGGGCCGGCGGCATGCCGAGATAGGCGTGGGCGTGGACGCCCAGGGAGTCGAGGGCGCCCGCGAGCTCGGCCTCGCGGCGCTGCTCCAGCGCCGGGGTCCCCGCGAGATGTGACAACGGCCCGGGGACGACGGCGCCCATCTCGCCGCGCGTGCACGTCAGCACCGACACCTTCAGGCCCTCGTCCACGAGGTGCGCGATGAGGGCGCCCGAGGCGAGCGTCTCGTCGTCGGGGTGGGCGTGGATGAAGGTGACGTGCTTGACCGCCCCGTTGGCGATGGCGCGTCGGTAGGCCTGAAGCGTGCGGTCCGCCACGTGCGCCCACGTCATCGTCTCGGCGCGCTCCCTGGCCGTCACGGCCATGCGCGCGCGCCGCTCCGGGTCGCGGAGGAGACGCAGCAGAGCCTCGGCCCAATCCCGAGGATCGTGCGTGGGGACGAGATCGCCGGTGTGGCCGTTGCAGATCGCCTCGGTGAGCCCGCCTGCGGCGGCCGCCAGGGTCGGGACGCCCGAGGACGACGCCTCCAGCGCGACCAGCCCGAAAGTCTCGGAGTGCGACGGCACCAGCATGATGCTCGCGTGCCGCATGATGCGCGCGAAGGACTCGCGGTCCTGGCCCGGGAGGAACGTGACGACGGAGGTCAGGTCGAGGTCTGCGACGAGGCGGTGTAGTTCCGCCTCGTAGTCCGCGAAGTCCGCGGACGCCTGGCCGACCACCACGAGGTGCGGCCGTTCCGCCTCCGGAAGGAGCGCGAGGGCGCGGATGGCGACATCGGGCGCCTTGAGCGGCTGGAGCCGGGCCGCGAAGAGGAGGTAGCCGGGCGCGACGCGCGGGTCCGGCGTCCAGACCTCGCCGTCGGCCGGGTGGAACAGCTCGGTGTCGACGCCCGGGCGCACGATCATCACCTGCTCAGGGTCGGCCTGGCAGCGGCCGATGACGACCGCGGCTTCGTGCCGGCTGACGGCGAGGATCAGATCCGACTGCGTGGCGCAGTAGATCTCGCCGTCGAGGCGCGCGGGGGATTCCGCCGGCTCGCCGTCGCGGAGCGAGGAGTTGGGGTGGGCGGCCACCGAGTGGAAGGTCATGAGGTGCGGGATGCCCGCCTCGCGGGCGAGCGGGATGGCGGCGACGCCGGACATCCAGTGGTGGGAGTGCACGAGGTCGAAGCGGTCGAGGGATCCCAGGTTGGCGCGGAACTCGTCGATGTGCTGGTCGATCTGGCTCTTCGGCAGGGGCCGGGGCGGTCCGGCGTCGACGTGGTGGAGCACGATCCCGTCCTCCAGCACGTGCGTGGCCGGCTGGCCTGGCGACGAGCGGCGCGTGAAGAACTCCACGTCGATCCCCGCCTGCCGCAGCGCGATGGCCAGGGCCCGGATCAGCACGTTCATCCCGCCGGCATCGGCCGTACCGGCACGCTCGGCGGGGGAGGTGTGGAGCGAGATGAAGGCGACACGCATGGGGCGGAGGTTACACCCCGGTCATCGCCGGGCGAGGGCGTCGCGGACCTCGTGGACCAGGGCCCGGGCGTGCCGTTCGGCTGCCGCGCGGTCGCCGTCCGCCACGGACCTCGCGAGCAGCAGGTGCAGGTCGAGGGCGTCGGCCTCGGGCGGGCTGGGCTGCAGGCCGAGGCGGATGCGGCCGTCGAGCACCTCCGCGACAGCGCCGGTCAGCGCGGCGAACATCTCGTTGTGGGAGGCGGCCAGCAGAGCGGTGTGGTACTCGATGTCGATGCGCGCCAGGGCGGCCCCGTCGATCGTCGTGGCGGCGTCGCGCAGGTCATGGGCCAGGCGCACGAGCCGCTCGCGCTCCGCCGGCGTCGCGCGCTCGGCGGCCAACCGGGCCGCCGCCGGCTCGACGGCCTCCCTGAGCTCGGTGAGGGACCGGAGCTGCGCGTCGCGGTGCGGCGAGTCGAGACGCCAGCGGATGAGGCGGGGGTTGAAGCGGTCCCACCCGTCGGGGGGCAGGACCGTGATGCCGATCCGCGGCCGCGCCGCCACCAGCGACATCTCTTCGAGCAGTCGCATCGCCTCGCGGGCGACGGTGCGCGAGACCGCGAATCGATCGATGAGGCCCTGCAGCGTGAACCCGTCCCCCGGTCGCAGGATGCCCGCCACGATGTCGGCGCCGAGGCGGTCGGCGACGACGTCGGCCATGGACGCGCGGGGAACGCCAGGCGCATGGCAACCGGGGGGCGGCGGTTGCCGTCGTGGACTGGGCCGCATGCGCCAATAGTATTACCATTGCGCCATGCAGGATCTCACTCTCCGCAGGGTCGCGGCCCGACGCGAGGCGCCGGGCGTCGGGGTGGACGCGCGATGACCTCTCCCACGACAGGGCCGGTGCACCTCGTCGTCATGGGCGTGGCGGGCACGGGCAAGTCCACCATCGGACGAGGACTCGCCGAGGTGTTCGGCCTGCCCTTCGCCGAGGGGGACGACTTCCACAGCGACGCCAACCGGTACAAGATGGCGTCGGGCGAGCCGCTCACCGACGAGGACCGCTGGCCGTGGCTGCAGTCGCTGCAGGACTGGATGACGGAGCAGGCCGCGCAGGGGCGATCCACCGTCGTCGCCTGTTCCGCGCTGAGGCAGGCGTACCGCGACGTGTTGCGCAAGGCCGAGGGGGAGACCTTCTTCGTGCACCTCGTGCTGCCGGAGGAGGTGAACCTCGAGCGGCTCACGCTGCGGCAGAACCACTTCATGACCGACCGGATGCTGGGGTCGCAGCTCGCGACCCACGAGGTCCTGGCCGAGACCGAGCACGGGATCGAGGCGCTCAACGTCGGGGACCCGCGGCACGTGATCGCCGAGATCTCCTGGCTGCTTGAGGGGCGCTTCGGGGCGCGTCTGCACGGCTAGGGCGCCGTCGGCCGGCAGCACGAAAGCACAACGAACTCGACCCCCGAGGCCCGCTACGGGCCCGGGGGTCGAGTTCATCGGCGTGTCGTGCAGGTCAGGGGGTCGGAAGCTCCCCGGCCGCGATCGAGAAGGCCGTGACGCGGCCGTCGACGACGAGCTCGTAGTCGCCCGCGAAGCCCTCGACGACGACGTCGCCGTTGTCGTCCGCGACCACCTGAGTCTCCGGAACCCACCACTCGCCCTTGATCAGCCCGTGCAGGGCGTCGAACGACGGCTTGGGGGAGCCGTCGGCGCGCAGGAACCCGATGGGTGCGCCCAGCCAGGCGCCGGCGTCGGTGATGCCCCAGTAGGTCACCGATTCGACGGCGGGGTGGGCCACCAGGGTCCGGTAGTGCCGCGACACCTCGTCCGCCTGCCGCGCCTCCCCCTCAGGGGTCGAGGGCCACGACGGGATCTGGTAGTCGTTGAGGTCCACGATCTCGGGCGGCATGATGTGCCCGGACACGAGGCTGGTCTCCGACATCTGGATCGGCAGCCCGAAGCGGGCGAACCGCTCCAGCACCTCGAGCGTGCGCTCCTCGCCCCAGTAGCCCTGGTGCATGTGGCTCTGCAGGCCGATGGAGTCGATCCGGATCCCGGCGGACAGGCACTCCTCGATGAGCCGCTCGTACTTGACCGACATGTTGAAGTCGTTGAGCACCAGCTTGAGGGTGGGGTCGACCTCACGGGCGGTGTCGAACGCGAGCCGCACGATCCCCACCCGTCCCAGGTCGCGGGCCAGCGGCGTGACGGCGTTCTCCTCGGCGGTGAACTCCGGCATGATGACGACCTCGTTGATGGCGTCCCAGAGACCGATCAGCCCGGCGAAGTCGCGCACCTCCCGCCGGATCCGCGCCTCGATGAGGCGGCGCACCTCGGCGGTGGAGCGCCCGAGCAGCCACTGCGGCGCGAGCGTGTGCCACACCAGCGGGTGTCCCTTGACGGTGACGCCGCGCTCCACGAACCAGCGGGCGGCGGCCTGGAGCCGCGCCGTGTCCGGTTCGCCCTCCACGGGCTCGAAGGTGCGCCAGTAGAAGGGGAGCGTCGCGGTGTTGAACAGCTCCAGCCACCGCTCGGCGACCGTCTCCGCCAGGGCGGCGGGTGCCTGCCCGAAACCCGTCTCGATCGAGTGGTCCTCGCGGTTGGCCAGCCCGATGAGGTCGAAGCCGATGTTGCCGAACCCGAAGGCGTGCCGGGTCTGCCGCACCGTGACCTGCGCGCCGGCACGACCGACGCCCACCACCGCGCTGCCCATCCGGGCGCCGTAGCGGCCCGGGTCGGCCGCGGCCGTCACCCGCGCGCTCATGCCGGCACCACCGTCGACGGCGTCACCAGCACGCGACCCTCGCCGACCACCCGGCGCTCGCCCGTCATCTCGACGGAGAGCGCGGGCAGGCGATCCTCGGAGGACCGGCCGGCCGACAGCTGGATCTCGCCGGGCTCGACGACGCGGGCCATGTCGACGCCGGTGAAGGACAGCCGGTCCGCGTGGACCTCGAACGTCACGCGCGCGGATTCGCCCGCCGACAGGTCGACCTTGCGGTAGCCGATCAGCTGCTTGAGGGGGCGGACCACCTCGGCCCAGGGGTCGCTCGAGTAGAGCTGCACCACCTCGGCGCCGTCGCGATCACCGGTGTTGGTGACCGTCACGGAGTACTCGACGACGCCGTCGACCGGCATCGTCGGCGCCGAGACCGCGGCGTCGCTCAGCTCGAACGTGGCGTACCCGATGCCGTGCCCGAACGGGAACAGCGGCGTCGGATCGAGGTTCGAGATGCCGTTGGAGAACCAGCCCAGCGGGGGAGCCAGGTAGGTGCCCGGCTGCCCGCCGTGGTGCGACGGGATCGCGATCGGGAGGCGACCCGACGGGTTGAGCGTGCCGGTCAGCACGCCGGCCAGCACATCGGCCGCCTCGACGCCGGGCATGAACGCCTGGACGATCGCGGCGCAGCGGTCGGCGTATTCGCCGAGGGCGTACGGCCGGCCGGTGACGAGCAGCAGGATCGTGGGCGTGCCCGTGGCGAGGACGGCGTCGAGGAGTTCGCCCTGCCGGCCGGGGAGCTTGAGGTCAACGACGTCGCAGCCCTCGCCGGAGGTTCCCTCGCCGAACATGCCGGCGATGTCACCCAGCGTGACGACGGCGACCTCGGCCGCGGCGGCGGCCGCGACGGCGGCGGCAAGGTCCTCGTCGGTGCCGGAGGTGAAGCCGGTCCCGGTGGCGAACGTGACGTCGTCGCCGAGGGCTGCCCGCAGCGCGTCGTCCAGCCTGCGGATGTCCAGGCCCGTCTCGGTCCCACTCTTGGCGAGGACGTGGTTGGGGAAGGAGTAGCAGCCCATGAACGCGCGCACGTCGTCCCACGTCGGGCCGACGACGGCGACCTTGCGGCCCGCGGCGAGCGGCAGGACACCGTCGTTGGCCAGCAGCGTCACCGACTCCTCGGCCACGCGGCGGGCGATGTCGCGGTTGCGGGGGGAGTCGAGGTCGGCGGCGGGGTCGGCCGGCGGCTGCCAGCCGTCGTCGAGGAGCCCGAGCTGCAGCTTCTGCCGGAGCACGCGCCGCGCGGAGCGGCGGACCTCGTCCTCCGAGAGGAGCCCGCGCCCGATCGCCTCCTCGATGGCCCAGTAGGCGCCGGTCGAGGGCAGTTCGATGTCCAGCCCGGCGCGCAGGGCCAGGGCGGCGGCCGTGGCGTCGTCGGGGGCGACGCGGTGCATGCGGGTGAGGAACGCGATGCTCCAGTAGTCGGACACGACGGTGCCCTCGAAGCCCCACCGGTCCCGCAGCACCGTGGTGAGCAGCTCGTGGGAGGCGGCGGCGGGCTGTCCGTCGATGTCGCAGTAGGAGTTCATGATCGAGCCGGCGCCGCCGACGCGGACCGCCATCTCGAACGGCGGCAGCATGACGTCCTCGAGCTCGCGGCGACCCATCGACACCGGCGCGTGGTTGCGGCCGGAGCGGCTGGCGGGGTAGCCGACGAAGTGCTTCGGGGTCGCGACGACGCCCGCCGACTGCAGGCCGCGCACGTAGGCGGTGCCGAGCGTGCCGACGAGGTACGGGTCTTCGCCGCAGGTCTCCTCGACCCGGCCCCAGCGGTAGTCCCGCACGACGTCGAGCAGCGGAGACAGGCCCTGCTGCACGCCGACGGAGGCGAGGTCGGCGCCGATGGCCGCGGCCATCTCCTCGATCAGCTCGGGCCGCCAGGTGGCGCCCCAGGCGATCGAGGCCGGGTACACGGTGGCTCCCAGGGCGGTGAAGCCGGTGAGGCACTCCTCGTGCGCCACCGCCGGGATCCGGTGGGGGTTCGCGGCCCGCACGTCGTCCTGGAAGCTCGTGAGCTTCGCCACGCCGTCGGCGACCGTGACGGGGTCGGTGCCGAACACGCGGGTGAGGTGGCCGAGTCCGCCGTCGATCGCCTCCTTCCAGGGCTTGAGCTCCTGGGAGAACTCGCTCTCCATGGGGGCGACGTCGTGGTGGTCGGGGTCAGGAGCGGGCGCCTCGGTCTGGCCGGGGTGCCAGTAGGAGCCGAGCTGGTGGACGAGGTCGGTCAGGGTGAGCTCGTCCATGAGGGCGTCGAGGCGCTCGTCGATGGGCAGGGTGGAATCGGTCCAGGTCATGGGAGGTTCTTTTCCGCGCGGATGTGGGCTCAGCCCTTGACCGCGCCTTGGAGACCGCCGACGATGCGGCGCTGCATGGTGAGGAAGAAGACCATCGCGGGGATCATGCTCAGCGTGGTGAACGCGAAGACGCCCGCGGTGTCGGAGGAGTGCTCGGTGGAGAAGTCGGCCACGCCCAGCGGCAGGGTGCGCATGTCGCCCTGGAGCAGCAGCAGCGGCAGCAGGTAGGCGTTCCACGAGCCGACGAACGCGAGGACGCCGACGGTGATGAGGCCGGGTGCCGACAGCGGCACCATGATGCGGGTGAACACGCTCATGCGGCTGGCGCCGTCGATCATGGCGGCCTCCTCCAGTTCGCCGGGGATGGCTTGGAGGAACGGGCGCAGGATGACGATCGTGGTCGGCAGGGCGAACGCGGCCTGGGGGAGCGCGACGCCCCACCAGGTGTTGCTCATCCCGAGGTCCTTGCTGATGATGATGAACAGCGGGATCACCGCGACTGTGGCGGGGAACAGCAGCCCGAGGACGAAGATCATGTAGATCTTCTCGCGGCCGGGGAACTGGTAGCGCGACAGCGGGTAGGCCGCCATGAGGCCGAACACCACGACGACGGCGGTCGTCAGGAGCGCGATGATCATGGAGTTGAGGCCGTAGCGCCAGAAGTTCGGGTTGGTGAGGACTCCGGCGTAGTTGCTCCAGACCCAGGGGTCGGGCATCCCGGCCGGGGACTCGGCGAGCTGGGCGTTGCTGCGGAAACCGCCGAGGATCGAGTACAGCACCGGGCCCAGCGAGAACGCCGCGACGACGAGCGCGATGAAGTAGACGACGGGGTTGGTGGTGCCCAGGCGACGGCGGCGCGTCGCGGCCGGTGCGGCGGCGGTGGCGGCGGTCATCGGCGGACCTTTCGCTTGTCGGAGTCGGCGGTGTCGCGGCTGAGGATGAAGCGCTGGTACAGCAGCGCCATCGTGAGCGCCACGACGAAGAGGACCACAGAGGCGGCGCCGGCGATGCCGTAGTTGCTGCGCTTGGTGCCCTCGTTGATGAGGAACGTGGCCATGGTCGTGGTGGCGTTGGCGGGGCCGCCGCCGGTGAGGATCCACACCATGTCGAAGAGTTGGAGGGCGCCGACCATGGACAGGAAGGCCCAGGTCCGCAGGGTGGGGCCGAGCAGCGGGATGGTGATGTAGCGCTGGGTCTGCCACCAGGAGGCGCCGTCGATCTGGGCGGCCTCGTCCAGTTCCTGCGGGACGCCCTGCAGGCCGGCGAGGAACAGGATGATCGCGAAGCCCAGGTACTTCCAGGTGAGCACGACCATGACGGTCCACAGGGCCAGGTCCGGCGTTCCGAGGAAGCCCTGGGCGGGTCCCTGGATGCCGAGGCCGGCGAGGATGGAGTCGATCACGCCGTAGCGGGGCTGGAGCAGCTGGAACCAGACGACGCCGGCGATGACCTCGGCGAGGATGTAGGGGATGAAGACGATGGTGCGCAGCAGCCCCTGGAACTTCATCTTGCGGTTCAGCAGCAGCGCGACCGCGATGCCCAGCGGCAGCTGGATGGCCACCGAGGCGACGACGATGAACAGGTTGTGGCCGAGCGCGCCGAGGAAGACGTCGTTGGTGAGGACCGAGATGTAGTTGCGGAGACCGACGAAGTCGGTCAGCGGGCCGAAGCCCTTCCAGCGGTACACCGAGAACTGGACGGCGCGCAGCATGGGCCACACGACGAACATGAAGAACAGGACGAGGGCGGGGAGGACGAAGACGGCGATCTCCAGCCCCATCCTCCAGTTGACGGACCGCGTGGAGCGCGGTGAGGGCGAGCGCTTGGCGCGCCCGCCCTCACCTGCTGTGGTGACCGCGGCCGCCGCCCGCTTGCGCGTGGTGGTGGCGTCGGTCATGGGTTACTTCTCCGCGTCCGCGGCCGACTGGGTGGCGTCGACGATCTCCTGGGCGGTGGCCTGACCGGCGAAAGCGAGTGCGATCTCGTCGTTCATGGCGCCACCGACGGAGGTGCCGAAGGCGGTGTCGAAGTACAGCTGGACGTAGCCGGCCGCATCGCGGACCTCGAGGAGCTTGGCGAGAGCCGGGTCGGCCACGTACTGGGACGCGGTCGGGTTGGTCGGCAGGCCCATGTCGAGTTCGGCGAAGCCCTTCTGGATCTCGTCGGACAGCAGGTACTCGACGAAGTCGACGGCCTGGTCGGGGGCGTCGGCCGGGACGGCCCACGCGTCGCCGCCACCGAGCGCGGCGCTCTGGTCACCCTCGCCGCCCTCGACCTCCGGGAAGGCGAACCAGCCGGTCGCCTCGCCGAGGCCCTGCTCGTCTTCGGTCAGGCCCTGCATGACGCCGGGCTCCCAGTGGCCGGCCAGCTCCATGGCGACCTTGCGGGTGGCCAGGAGGCCGGAGGCGCTGGTCGGGCCGGACTGCGCCGGGGTGGTCAGGAAGCCGGGGTTGAACGGCTCCTTGCCCACGAGCTCGGCTAGGTCCTCGCCGGCCCGCACGAAGCACTGGTCGGTGAAGTCCAGGCTCGTCACGGCATCGGAGAGCACCTCCTCCGAGCACTCGCGCAGCGCGAAGTAGTACCAGTAGTGCGCGGCGGGCCACTTGTCGCCGGCGCCGACGGAGATCGGGTCGATGCCCGCGGCCTTCAGCTTGTCGATGGCGGCGTAGAGGTCCTCCATGGTGGTGGGCGCCTCGGTGATGCCGGCCTGCTCGAAGAGCTCGGTGTTGTACCAGAAGCCGACGACGCCCATCGAGAAGGGCAGGCCGTAGGTCTTGCCGTCGACGGTCCAGCCGTTCACGGAGCCGCCGAGCTTCTCGACGGTCTCGCCGGCGGCTTCGCTGAGGTCCTTCACCAGGCCGGCCTCAACCTTGTCGGCCAGCTCGCCGCCGCCACGCTCCATGTAAATGTCCGGAACGTCGCCGCTCTGCCAGGCGGCCTCGAGCTTGGTGACCATGTCTTCGTGCTGCATGGCCTGCACGTCGATGGTGACGCCGGGGTTCGCGGCCTCGAAGTCGGCAGCGACCTTGTCGTAGTAGTCCTTGCCTTCACCGGTGTTGGAGTTGTGCCACCACGTGAGGGTGACGTCGCCGCCGCCGGACGCCGGGGCCGACGCGCCGTCGGTGGCCTCTTCCGTCGTTCCGCCGCAGGCGGACAGGGCGAGCGCTGCGCCGGCGACGAGCGCGGCGAGCTTGGGCAGTGCACGGGTCATCGTTGATCCTCCGAATCTTGTTCACGAAACTTTTCGTGAAACTCTGACTGACGATGTCGAGCATAAGCGTAACCACAATTAGTCTGCAAGAGCAACCAAATAGTGGTTATCGGTTCGTTAAGAAGCAGGCGAAACTTTTCGCTGCTAGGCTGTGGCGCGTGAGAACGGGCAAGGCGGTGCGGCTGCAGGACGTTGCGCGACACGCGGGTGTGTCCAACGCGACGGCGTCCAAGGCCCTCAACGACCGGGGCGGGGTGTCGGCGGAGACCCGGCGCCGCGTGCTCGCTGCCGTGGACGAGCTGGGGTACGAGCCGGTGTCGGTGGAGTCGACGCCGTACCCGCAGATCGCCCTCGTCGCCGACGACCTCTCGACCAGCTACACCCTCGAGATCCTCAAGGGAGCGATCACCACGTCGATGTCGCACGGGGTGGCGCTCAGCACCTTCTACGTGCCGGAGTCCGCGCCGGCGACCCCCACCCCCGTGCCGCTGGGCGACGACTGGCTCCAGCTCATCAAGGCCAAGGGCTTCCTCGGCGTCGTCGTCCTGACGGCGCGCCTCTCGGACCATCAACTCGCCAAGGTGCGCGAGCTCGGGCTGCCCCTCGTGGCGATCGATCCGGCGAACGCGCTCCCGCCGTCGGTCATGAGCATCGGGGCCACCAACTGGAACGGCGGCGTCGAGGCCACGCAGCACCTCATCGAGCTGGGTCACCGTCGGATCGGGTTCATCCAGGGGCCGTCCGAGTCGGTCCCCGCGTCGGAGCGCCTGCACGGGTACGTGTCGGCGCTGCACATGAACGCGGTGCCCATGGACTCCACCCTCGTCGTCCCTGGCGGCTACACGCACGAGGAGGGTTTCGAGGCGGCCCAGCGCCTCCTGGCCCTCCCCGAGGGTCAGCGCCCGACCGCGATTTTCGCGCCGTGTGATCCCGCGGCGATGGGGGTCTGCGAGGCCGCCCGCCAGCGGGGCATCGCGGTCCCGGAGGAGCTGAGCGTCGTGGGCTTCGACGACACCTTCCTCGCCGGGCTGGCCGTCCCGGGGCTGACGACGGTGCACCAGCCCCTGCAGCGCATGGGCGCGGCCGCTGTGCGGCGCCTGCTGGACATCCGGTCGGGTCGCGCCGTCGAGACCGGGCACGTCCGCCTCGCCACCCGGCTCGTGATCCGGGCGTCTACCGCCCCGGCGGCGGAGCCAGGACTAGGCTCGAAGGGAGCCCGGCCAGCGGGCCGCGCGACGACCCGATGAAGGAAGCGACGATGAAGACGTTCAACCTCGGCCCCACCGATCTCTCCGTGCCAGCGGTGGTCACCGGCGTGATGCGCATCCAGGACAAGACCGACGACGAGGTGCGCGCCCTGTACGACGCCTCGCGCGAGGCGGGGGTCGACTTCTTCGACCACGCCGACATCTACGGTGACGGTGCCTACCACGGCTGCGAGACGCGCTTCGCCGAGGCGCTCCGGCTCTCCCGGGCAGAGCGCGAGGAGATCACGCTCCAGACCAAGGCCGGCATCGTCAAGGACGGACCGTACTTCGATTTCTCCTATGAACACCTGGTGGCTCAGGTCGACGGATCGCTGCGCGCACTGGACACCGACTACATCGACGTCCTGCTGCTGCACCGCCCCGACGCGCTGGTGGAGCCCGAGGAGGTCGCGCGGGCGTTCGACGAGCTGTCGGCCGCCGGAAAGGTGCGGCACTTCGGCGTCTCGAACCACACGCCCGGCCAGATCGACCTGCTCAAGCGCTACGTGACGCAGCCCATCGTCGCGAACCAGCTCCAGCTGTCGATCACGCACGCGCCGATCGTGGCGCAGGGCGTCGCGGCCAACATGGCAGGTCTCGACCAGTCCATCTCGCGCGACCTCGGCATCGTCGACTACTGCCGCCTCAACGACATCACCGTCCAGGCCTGGTCGCCGTTCCAAGCGGGGTTCTTCACCGGGGTCTTCCTCGGCAACCCGGACTACCCCGAACTCAACGCGGTCATCGACCGGCTGGCGGCGAAGTACGACGTCCGGCCCGAGGGGATCGCCACTGCGTGGATCACCCGCCACCCGGCCAACATGCAGGTGGTGCTGGGGACGACGACGCCGGAGCGCGTGACCTGGTCGGCGGCAGGCGCGGACGTCGCGCTGACCCGGCCGGAGTGGTACGAGCTGTACCGCGCCGCGGGGTACGTCGTTCCCTGATCGACGTCGAAACGACACGGGAAGCGCCCGACCCTCCCGAGGGTCGGGCGCTTCCCGTGTGATCGGCGCCGGCTGTGGCGGTCAGCGCGTGTTCGGCGGGATCGGCGGCACGATGCCGATGGGACCGTCGGTGGGGTCGATGCGCTCGCCGTCGGCGCCCACGGGGTTTCCGTCCTCGTCCACGCGCCGGCCCTCGTGGTCCACGCGGTTGCCGAACTCGTCGCGCCAGAAGCCGTCGGCGTCGGGCTCGTGCTCGATGTCCATCCCGGCCATCGCGTCCGATCCCAAGGGATCGGGCTCGGGCGGGCTGTCGGGGCTTGCCGGCGAGTCGGGGGAGTCCGGCGACTCGGGGGAGTCGGGGCTGGACGAGGACGGGGCGTAGGGATCCGGCGCGACGGCCGCGGCGCTGGGGTCCGGGCGCGTCGCGGGATCGGCGAACTCGTTGGAGGGAGCGGCGATGAAGTTGTCGTTCGAGCTGGTCATATCAATACTCCTTCTCGGTCAGCGGTCTTCGGGGACAGGGTTGCCGTAGGGGTCGAGCCGGCGGCCGTGCTCGTCGCGCGGCACGTCGTCGTCAGCGATGTCGCCGACGCCGCGGTGCCCGCGGTGCTCACGATGGTCGTCGGTCTGGGACACGTCGTGATCTGGGCGCGCGGCGTCAGGCGTGCCGTGGTCGTGGTGAGCGGTGTGGCCCGCCTCGTCGTCGAGGTGGACGTCGTCGCGCCGGTCATGGTCCTGGGGGGCGTGGCGTTCGTGATCTGCGTCGTGTTGGCCGGAGTCGCGCACGCGCGGGTCGATCTCGTCAGCTTTGCGCAGCTTCTCCTCGCGCTCGCGCTCCAGCTCATCAAGGGCGTGCCGGCTGTGCCTGGCCTCGTCGTCGCGAAGTTCCGCCTCCTCGGCGGCGAGAGCCGCCCGCTCCTCCGCCTCCGCTGCGGCCTGTCGGAGCTCCTCCGCGCGCTCGGTCTCGGTCAGGGCGTCCTGGCGCACGGCCTCCGCCCGGGTCGTCAGGTCCTCGGCGCGCTCCTGGCGGGCCGCCAGCAGTCGGTCGTTCTCGTGGGCGCGTTGGCGCAGGTCGTCGGCCCGCTCGATCCTCGCGCCCTCGCGTCCCCGTGTCGCCGCAACGATCGCGGCGATGATCACCGCGAGCACCACGACGATGATGATCACCCACACCCATACTGGCCATTCCGGCATGGTCGTCCTCCTTCACGTGGAACTGATGGTCTATCCACACTAGACACCGGCTGGTGTCGGCATGTGGAGTTCGGGAGATCAGTGGCCGATCGCCCACAAGGCCGCGGCCGCGATTTGCGGTACCCAGCAGAGGCCGTGCTAATCTTTGGCGTCGGGTCGCAAGGCCCGTTGCGCGAGTGGCGGAATGGCAGACGCGCCGGCTTCAGGTGCCGGTGCCCGCAAGGGCGTGGAGGTTCAACTCCTCTCTCGCGCACAACGATGTATGGTCCCCTGACTACATCAAATCCCCTCTGACAAGGACTTCGGTCCTTCTCAGTTGTGGACTCCCATGGACACGGATGGCCTTCAGAGGCCTCCCATTCCCCACGTATTCCCCACGGTTCCCCACGTATACCCCACGACATCCGGGTCGTGGGGAACGCAGTTGGCGTCGTCCACTGTCCACCCGACCGTCCTCGAGCCCGTTACGGAGCGTGACGGGAGGGGCGCACCATGGGTAGACCACGGGCCAAGGTCAAGCGCGGCTTCGGTGAGGTCGGCCAGCTGCCGAGTGGGCGGTTCCGGGCACGCTACACCGGCCCCGACGGTGGCCGGCACAGTGCTCCGATCACCTTCGTCGCCAGGATCGACGCCGAGGGGTGGCTGGTCGACCAGGAACGGATGATCAGTCGCGGCGAGTGGGAGCCCCCGGCCCGTCAGGTCCGGGAGGTTGAGGAGGCACCCCTGCTGCTGGGTGAGTACGCCGCCACTGTGGTGGCCCGCCGGCGGATTCGACCCGGCACGGCGGCGCTGTACGCGAAGCTGCTCAGGTTGACCATCCTCCCGGCCTTCGCCGGCCAGCCTCTGGGCGAGATCACCGCCGCGGAGATCTCCGCCTGGTATGCCGGGATGCGGACGACGCCTACCCAACAGGCCAACGCCTATGGGCTGCTCAAGTCGATCTTCAAGGAGGCCGTCGAGGAGAGGCTCGTGGACGTGAGCCCCTGCCGGGTGAAGGCGGGCACCCAGAAGGAACGCGCCCGCGAGATCGACGTGCTCACCGTCGACCAGCTCAACCGCTACCTGGCTGCCGTACCCGAAGCGCGTCGGGTACCGCTTTTGCTGGCCGGTTGGTGCGGGTTGCGTTCCGGCGAGGTCCGCGGGCTCCGCGTGCGCGACTTGGATCTGGACATCGGTGTGGTGCATGTCCGTCAGGCAGTCGTGAGACTCAAGGGGCAGCTCCTGATCGGCCCACCCAAGACGGACGCCGGGGTCAGGTCGGTGTCCATCCCTCCCCACCTCCTACCGGCGTTGCGGGAATGGGCGGCGCGCCAGCCGGTGCGTGAGCGGGAGGCGTTGCTGTTCCCGGCCAGGGATGGACACTCCCCGCTCAACGACAGCGTCCTCCGGGTCGCCCACAACAAGGGCAAGGCGGCCATCGACATGCCCGGCTTGACGGTCCACGGGCTGCGTCACACCAGCGCGACGCTGGCGGCGCAGTTGGGAGCCACCCTCGCCGAACTCCAGGCGCGGATCGGACACAGCACACCGAACATGGCAATGCGCTACCAGCACGTCGCTGCCGAACGCGACGCCCAGCTCGCCGCCCGCATGTCAGCGTTCGCCACGGGTCGACCCGGCTGACTGGTTGCGGTGCAGGGGATGGCAGCGGTCTCCGGCCTGCCTGTTCGCCGTCGCCTCGCTCAGAAGTGACGAGCCGGGGTGATCGCCGTACTGGTCGCCTCAGATGGGCTGACTTCTCCTGCCGGTGGCCGTGTAAAGAATGCCGTCTTGTAGCCGCGGCAAGACCAAGCCGTGCCTGCGGATCGTCCGGGACCTGTTCAACGCCTTGTCAGACACTGCTGGGGTGTACTCCCAAGTGGTGACGATCGCGTACAGCTGCCGCAGCAGCGCGGCCGCGACCGCGGTCTGGGCCTGGGTCGACGTGCCGGTTACCGCGACACCCGTGCGCCTGCGCATAGTCGCCGGGCGCGTGAGCGCCTACGGATGCAGCCGCGCGTCAGCCCGTTGCACGATACGGAGAAGCAGATCCGCCAGCTGGATCACTTCGGCAGCCTCCACCGCGTCGTCGAACCGAACGGTGCGATGGCTGGCCGGATTCTTGTAGGCACCGATGGCGCCGGCGAAAAGATCGGCGGTCGCCTGCTGTTCGCCGCCCTCTGCTCCTGGATCCCGAAGAACGCCATCCTTCGGGCCGAACGCCTTTCTCATCAAGGCCACTCCAAGGAGTTCGTTCGGCAAACCGGCGACGCGGCGGACCTCGACCTCAACGGCCTTCATCGCCGCGAACGAAGCCGTCTCGTAGTCACCGAGCGCGAAGTTCGATCGTGCAGACGACAGCGCCGGATGAAGCCCGCCTGAGAGGCGGTCGTCCGCCCAGACCTTCGAGAGCGCGTTGGGATCCTCCAGCAGAGCCCTTCCCGTGCTCGTGACTCGACTCCAGCTGCTGCCTTGGGGGTTCTTGGAAGAGTGGCCAATCAGAGCATGCGACTCAAGCCATGCCCACGCATCCGACAGGCGAGCGAGCATGGCCTCGAGGTCGGGCGGAGACTGGTCGTATCCGCCTCGCTGCTTGAATCCCTGGATCAGGTTGTTGAAGTTCGGCTCGTTGCCCAACGACCGGAGCAGGTTCAGGCTCAGGTCGGGCAGAGGAAGATTCCGAACGTCGTCATATGACAGGCCCATCCAACGAGGCTACTTGCCGAACGAGTCTCTGCTCGGTCACGCCGGGCAAAGGTCTCCGCGCAGTCTCCTCCCAAGCGCTTGGTGAGGGCTCGGTGGTGACGCTCTAGGGTGCTGTATATGGCAAGAATCCCGGTTGTGCTCGAAACGTTCAGTTGGCCGACGCGCTCGGCAGCTGAGGCAGCGTTCCGCGGGATCCTACGGAACTCCGGCTACTCGGTCGGTGACGCCGTCTCGGACCCGGTCCATCACCGGATGCTCATCGAACTCCTCGAACGCCACCCGGACCACGCCGAAAAGGCTGGCCCGGGTGTCAGGGAGTTCTTCATCGGCCGAACTCGCGATGCGAGCGGCGTGTTCGTCGGGGCCAATGCGATCGGTATCTGGATCCGCCGCGTCGATGGCGAAGAGGTGGATTTCAGTTACCTCACGGCGATTCGCCAGCACTCCGCGAAGTCCGACGCCAAAGAAGCGCTGCGGACAGAAGTGGACGAACGGCGGCAGGAGTACCGTGACGCGCGTTTCGCTTCGCGCGAGGAGGTTCGGAGCGACCTGTCTGGAGATCGGGTCGACAACCTTCGGGACGCGCAGGTCATCTACATGAGCCCGACATGGGGACAGCTCACCTATCGATTCGCGGAGAGCGAGGGCGGTTGGGGCGAACTGGCCGTAGCCCCTGCTTCGAGTGGGATCGCGGCCGTAGGGTCAAGGCTTGCTGATCGGAGCCAGGCAGGCCGATGGATGGTATTTCACGCACGCCACGCCAACCTTGGGCTCGCGACTGCGTCCGAAGCCTCCCGACGTCGCCAGCTCAGTGATCTCGACTGGATGCCTATCGACCCGAACGACTAGTCAGTCTTCGGTGCGGTCTCGGCGCGCCGCGTCGCAACCTTGAGCACGTCGCCGATCTCGCGCTGGAGGAGCACCGGCACGCCGAGCCCGTCAAGGTTCTGAGCCGCGAGCCACGTTAGGGCTTCTGTCCGCGACCACTCGTCGACTCCGATGAAGTCGGACAGGGCGACGGTGGCCGTCCGGGAGAGTCCGAGCGACATGAGCACGACTTCGCTCGTGCGGGAGACGCCGAGTTCGAGCATCATCGCGTAATCAGGTCGAGCGGCGGTTTCCAGCCCGAGCTCGGCTGAGTAGACCTCGAGCAGATCGGCGTAGCAGGCGAGGTACTTGGGCGCATGGAACCGTGCGATCGATTCGATGTCTCGCATGACGTCTCGGATCGCTCTCGCGGAGGTGAGCGACGTGTTGAACGCTAGCCGCTGATCGATCAACCGCGCCAGAGGCATGCCGTTCATCCAGTTGACGATGAGGTTGGCGAGCTGCCACTTGCGGCGATCATTGCTTGACCGGGTGGCGCCGAAGACGTTCGTCATGGTCGCACCGATCCGCACCAGCGACTCTTGGAATCGTGCCCTCGCGTCAGGCTCTTCGGGGAGCGGCAGCTCGAGGTCGGCCGGTGTCTTCCCGGACCGGCGGAAGCTGTCGAGCAGCCGTTCCATCGAGACAGGCGCAATGCCGGTGTGCCGAGTCACGATCTCTACGGGGATCCTCAGATCGGTTGCCGCGCGTGTGACCGCGGACTCGACCTCGCTTCGTTCTGACTCGAGCGGAACACGATCGAGAAGCGCCTGAATGGACTCGCCGGCAAGGTGCCGCGAGCACAAGTAAGCGAAGAGGCTCTCAGAGGCGCTGTCGTCGTGCACTTCATCGACGGAGCGGACAAAGGCGAGCAGCCCCGACGCGTCGTCGAGCCCCGTGCTGACTGCTCGGGTGATCTGTGACCGCTTTCGCACTCGCGGCAGGTTGGGCCAGAGGCTTTCATCGTCAGTGTCGATGCACACCACGTTGCCTTCAAATTCCTTGCCCCAGCGCCCCGCGCGTCCAGCCAGGTTCCAAAAGTCGCCTTCACGGAGCGGATTGCCGGGCCCCTTCTGAGGGTTGCGCATGAAGATCGTCCGGCACGGGAGATTCACGCCCTCCAGCAGCGTCGACGTGCAGATCAGGTAGTGGATTTTGCCTTCTCCGAAGAGGCGCTCGATCTCCGTTCGCACCATCAGCGGCATGTTCCCGTAGTGGAAGGCCACGCGCCGGGCCAGCACGTCGGCGAGCAAGTACTTGCTGTGGACCGCGGTCTTGATCAGGTCCCGCAGATCGTCGATCTCCGTGTCAGCTTCCGCCAAGGCCGGGAGCTGCTCGTAGACGGCCTTCGCGACCTTCTCGGCTTCGCTTGGGCCGTTGACGTAGATGACGTTTCCGGGGTTGTTGCCGGCCAGCGCATGAGCCACCAGCGCGATGCGCATGGGCACAGTCGTCGCGCGTTGCGCGAGCACGAGTTCGCCGACTCTGTGACTGTTCCCGTCCGACACCAGGGATACGGCCCTGCGCTGAGGCTTCCGGTTGATGTGCTCGACCCAGAGGAGGTTCTGATTGACGGTGACCGTCTCGGAGACGAAGGAGTCGGAACGCCGGTCGGGGGGCGCGTCTTCGACCAGCAGCTCCGGGTTGGAGCTCAGGGGGCTGGCGAACAGCACTTGCGCCTCTGGGCTGCGCCGAATGGTGCGCTCGATGGAGTGCTGGAGAAGAACGCCCCGTGCGTCACCGGCGAGCGACTGTGCTTCATCGACGAAGAGGAGGTCCACGCTGAAAGACGGAAGGAGCTCCAGGACCAGGTGGAGCCTCTCCTGCGTGACGACCAGGACGGTCCGTGATGACTCCCCGAGGTCGGGGTCCCACGGCAGGGTGAAGACGCCGACGTCCGACGGCACTTCGCGCCGGAGATCACGCGAGACTTCCTCGATAAGGGCGCGCGTCGGCACTAGATAGACGAGCGTGAACGGGCCCGTCTGGCGCGTGACCTCCAAGAAGTGCTCTCTGATGATGCGGGACTTCCCGGCGGAGGTCGGAGCTGACACGCTCAGCCAGTCGTTCGTCTCTACCGCTTCCCAGAACTTCCCCTGAAACGGATTGACCGGCAGCACCCGGCCGTCGGAGAGGCGGACCGAGTATTCGATACGGCTCCGGACGACCTCCATCCGGAGCGCACCCGGCAGACGCCGCCAGGCGTCGGCAGGCAGCCGATCCCGGGACTCCGCCAGCTCGACGGCCATGTGGTTGCCGCTGCGTTCGAGCAGTGCGGCAGCGGCCGCCTTGTGGGCATCCTGCGCCTCCGAGGACAGCATGCACGCCGTCGCGATTCGGAGGACCGCGGACTGGGCGCGCTCGGATTGTGCCGACGTGATCGCGCTGGCGTAGAGAAGGGCGAACCCCCAGTCAATCGAGGGGGCCTCCTCATCCCACTCCACCGTCGTGAACTCCGAACGGACCGTCAGCTTGCGAGCGGCCTCGAGCACGTCTCTGAACTTGTGCGAGGCGAAGACGATCTCCTCGAGGGCCGTGCCGGTAGTCACTTGGCCCCCATCCGCTTCAGGACCCGAGCACGCAGGTCGGCGACATCAGGCATCGGGATGCAGAAGAGGTCTAGGTTCACGCCGACGATTTCGAACTCCTCGACACGGCTCCCGACCGACTTGTGCCACCGGCCGACTGCCTTCGACACGGCCTTCTGCTGGGCCTCGTCGAGGGCAGCGATGTTCGGGTAGTTGTCGTGGTCGAAGCCGACCAGGCAGACCCCGTTCCATCGCACCTTCAACGTCTTCGGATTCGTCTCGTCGAAATACTCAAGCAGATGGGCTGCCAACTCGATCTGAGTGACGTTGAGGTGATCGCGCACCAGGAGCAGGTCCTGCTTCCGGCGCGAGTCTCCGTCGGGCCGGAGGTACGGGGCGATGCTTTCGAAGCAGTCTCGGAACGCTTCAGAGCTCGACTTGTAGAGCTTCGACTCGCCCCAGTAGATGTCCAGAACCCCATCATCCGCCAAACTCGCGTGGATGCCGTCGGAGCCGTGTACATGCACCTCGGTGTTCGTCTTCAGGGCCATCTTCGAGATCAACTGCGGTCGCTGCAGCACACGTTCCATGAGCAGGAACAGGAGGAGCTCGCCGCCTTCTCCCGAACCCTCCGACTTCACGAACAAGTTGCGGGCCTGCTCCTCCAAGCTCACGATGGCCGCGGTCGACCGAGTCTCCTCGTACTCCGCGAGCGCTCGTTCGATCTTCGAACGCGGTATGCAGAAGTCCATGGTCGCGGAAGCCATCGCTCCTGCGAGGTGCTCCACAGCAGGAGTCCCGTTGGCATCGTGCGCAAGAAAGTGCGTCCTCACGGGAGTCGACGTCCCCGGAACTGTGACGGCCTCCCCGAAGGCCGGCAGGAAGTTGATCAGTGAGTTGGTTGTGCCCCGAGCCAGCTCGAGAAACTGTTCGATGACCGCCGCTTCATCAACCATCACGCACCCTTGATCGCGCACCACATCCGCCCGCGACCGGGGAGGCACATATGCAGGATATCGGCGCGGTAGGGCACTTCTGGCGATGCCACTCGACTGGGGCGCTGCTTCAAGCGTCAGAAGTCTCCTGCGCGACGTCCCAGCTGGAACCCACCTCCCACCTCAACGATGCCCAGCCTCAGCCTTCAGGTAGGTCGGCAGCTGCGCGACAGCCAGCTGGTGTGGCCCGTCGCCGGGCATCACGAGGACCACAGGGTCGCCCGAGGTGACGGTCTCCCCGTCACCTGAGTGTCGACGTGGGTCTGTCAAGTTTTCGGTGTATCTCATGGTTGTTTGACTCTCAGTATCGGCGGCCGGCGGAGAGCCGTCCGTCGAAGGTGATCTCGAACGCGTTGAGGGCGCCCTTCCAGCGCTGTGTCCAACGTGCTCGT